>Ga0208125_100126_pt1 | contig 73380 bp, 88 predicted proteins | sample LakWasM128_HOW14_2_FD_183938 | JGI IMG/M metagenome (GOLD analysis project Ga0208125, IMG submission 183938) | Freshwater sediment methanotrophic microbial communities from Lake Washington under simulated oxygen tension - Sediment Metagenome... | ecosystem: Environmental > Aquatic > Freshwater >...
GCATCGACAACCAGAAAACCGCCTTTAGGGTCGATATAAGCGTAAGTCTTGTTCGAGAAGGTGAAGGCTCTGGGCAGCAATTCAAAGATCAGCTCATCCTTGATTGCAGTGCGTTCTTTTTTGGATAGCTTACGTCCTTGTTGTTCTTCCTTTTCGTCAATTTCTTTTTGAACCATTTCGTTGACGACAGAAGAGGGGAGAACGCGTTCTTCTTTCTTACTGCACAGCATCATAAAGCCGTTTGATGCGTGTACCAGCTGTTCGGATGATTTGCCCAGCGGAGAAGTCCAGCCTAAACTAAATTCTTCATGACTTCCGCAGGGGCGGAAAGCCATTTGTCCCAGTTTTTCCTCCAGCTCTGCCGGAGTCAGCGCGAAGCCTTCCGTCAGCCTGAATATTGCTAAGTTTTTAAACCACATATTGATTCCTTTGTTGTCGAGTTTTTTAAAGCATCTATTTCAAAATGCTTTAAAAAAAGCCCCGGAGGTGCGCTGATCAAGATAGAAGCGTCCGGGTGAGTAGTTACTTTTTAAATTTGAAATATAAAACCAATCCGACAACAGCGATTAGCGCAATAGCATCAAGAAACAAACACATTACGCCGCGGCCTCAATGCCGTAGTCTTTAAGGTTCAAACCGAGACGCCGGCCAATTTCAATCAGCACGTCCAGTTCTTTTGGCTCAATTTCGCCGTCAGCTTCGGCGATTGAAATGGCAGTTACAAAAACTTCTTCAGCATCGCCAGCGTTTTCAGCGATGTCTTCAATTTCCTTGAGCATCTTGATTTTGCCCATGCGGAAATCTGTTTCAACGGTTGCCGAATACTTACTGACAAGGCGCTGTATTTCAGTTTTTTTGAATGACGACAAGCTGTCATTGTTCGAAAGCATCTTTTCCAGCTTCTCACTTTCCTTTTTTTCGATTTCGCCATCAGCGGCGGCGACCAGTACACTTGCCGCCACAATGGCTTCGAAAACATTTTGCTTGGCTATCGACTTTGCCGACTTACCAAGTTTGCTAAAAAATCCCATAAATCACTCCAGGTTAAAGTTAATCTTTGTAAAACGCCCGACTTGGACGCTTTAAAAAGACCCGGCATAATAGAATCGCCGGGTTAAGGTTATGACTGATACTGACTACGCCCGTCTTTTTTCGGTGCAAGCGGACACCGGTCATAGTTTCATCTTCAGGATTTGCATAAGTGACACACACATTTGCTGAATAGCCACTCTATGAATGGATATTCAGCAAGCGACTCTTTAAATCGCTTGCTAACGTGCTTCTGGTTTTAAGCAGATAACCACATGCATCTTGTTATGCAGTCACCGTTGTTCTTTGCAATATTTCCAATAAATGTCGTGCTGTTTTATTGTTTACACAATCGATTTTTTATCTTGGTATTACAGGTACTTTTCGGATTTTGTAGTTCGTTGTTATGGTGTTCGCCATAACCCCACACGTACCCATCCAGCTTGGTATATTTTCAAGATTGAGCGACTATCTAACGCAACAAGTGCGCAGTCTCGCTCTGCCAGTGGATCGGGATTTACCAGTTTGTTAAAGAGCATGGCATTGCTGCCCGGTTCGGTGACTCCGTGTCGTCGATCTGTTTTTTTAAAGAACCCTATTACTAAGGATCTTTAAAAAACCCACTCCGAAGAGTGGTAGCGTTTCAGAGGTAGCTGAAATATTTTTAAGCGCTTACAAAAGATTCGTAGCCGCCTTGAGTTCTGACTGCGTACACACCCCATCCATCCGAGATCTTTTCAAAAGCGATTCTTCTGGCGTGTCCCATGTCCCATGCTTCGATTGATAATGAAGATTCTTGTCCGCCTTGTAGCATTAAAAAATAAGTGTTCATGGTCTTAATCCTAGGTAGCTGAAATATTTTGGAGCGGTGATTTGTTTCGATGGCTAAAGTTTAGCAAAACGCTAAATTAAGTCAAATTAAATTTATAGCAAAATGCTAAATAATAGGTAAATATGCATATCTTGAATTTAATGTTTTGAAAAATAACGGCTATTTATTTTGAAATAAAACATAGAAGGGCGGCAATCGTTGCCGAAGAGCGCAGAATTTAAAATTTCAGGCAATAAAAAACCCGCTCATGGCGGGTTGGTTTTTTCATCTATAGGGAAAATCGGCTTAAGCCTGCCTTTCGGCATCGATATAATTCAGCAGCATCGATACCCACCATTATCATAATGAAATTATTAAAGCTAATTATGTGTTCCAGGCTTCCATCCTGTCATGACGTTTTTCTTGCAATGGTCACAGACAAGGCGCGTGCCATTAAGAGCAAGTTGCAAAAGAACCATTCTTTTATTGCGGGCGCATTCTGTGCAAATATAGGTAGGGTGATTTTCAGCTTCATGCTCAGGCTTAATTTTATAAACGAGCATTCCAGATTTGAGTTTGTGAAGAGCATAACGCGATATTTCTCTATCAAATTTTTCCTCGCTGGAGTTTTTTTCTCGCATCTCGGCTATTTGTTGCTTGAGAAGCACATTCTCGGTCTCAAGATCAGACAGTAATTTCTGGGCTAAATTTAATTTTGAATATACATCAGAAACAGCAACGTTTAATTCGTTATATTTTAAAAGCTCTTTATTGGCCTTAATAATGTCATGCGCAGTTTTTGCGGCCTGAATTGCAGCATTTATTTCTGTAAACATGTTTAGTTGTTAATGTAGGTAATTACTTCCGCCGTAGCTGAATGGATATTTTTTATTATGAATAATAGAGACGCTGAAAAAAAACTTATTGCTTTGAGTGGTGCCAGGATTCGACTTTGGTTAAGTAATCGCGAAGAAAAGTATGAGCAATTACAGAATCAGTTATTTCCTGATCATAAAATTGCTCAAAGTACATCAAATCTCGATCCGCCGAATGTAAGCGCTCGAAAGTCTTAATGACCTCTTTCAATTTATCAGAATGCGCAAATAACGCAGCTATAAGATGTTGGTGCGCTTCAAGCATTGCTTGCATTCGTCCAACTTGAACCTTTAAATCCTCAATCTCAGTCATAGTTAATTTTATTAGTAAGTAATTGCTTACGCCGTAGCTGATTCGACAAATTCAATAAAATAACACTTAAATTTCAAGCATATCTACGTTTTGGTAATGTCGACCACCAGAATACCCAGCCTATTACCTTTACGCTTTTTGCCTCTTCAAAAGATAGTGTTTCATCAGGCCACTCATCTCTGTTTTCACTTCTCAAGCGTAAAGCTCCGCCGGGCATTTTGTATAAGTACTTAACCCTTAATGAGCCATCGTGATCAATAGCGTACATTTCGCCATCAATAATATTAGTTGTTCCTTTGTCGATCCCTATGGCAGTGCCGTTGTGTAATTTTGGTTCCATGCTGTTTCCAGAAATAGTTGCACACGCGGCATTGCACTCAAGAACAGCCTGGTTCTTAAGCGTTGACTTCGCAAATCTTAATTTCATCCCACAATTTTCTATAACTTCGTGGCGACTTGATCCGGCAGCCAACTCAACTTCTCTAAAATATGGCAGCGCCACTTCATCGTCTCTCAGCGGCGTGCTGCCATCCCATAATTCTAATTCACCGAGCACATAATTAGGGGTAGGGCTTGGTAGTTCTATTCGAGTTGTCGTGCTATCGATGTAGTCAGCCAAGTCTTCGTGCATTACATCCATCCATCCAATATCTTTACCGACAGCCTGTTCTATTTTTCGTGCCAGCGCTAAGCCAATATTCCTTTTGCTTTTCTCGCTAAAAATTTGGCTCATATATGAAGGGTCTGTGCCTATTTTTTCGGCAAACTTACCCTTATCAAGCCCAGATTCTTTTCTAAGGATCTCGTAATTTATTTTTCTGATTTCGTTAATTGTCAGTTCCATTTTTTTTATTTAAACAGTAATTAGCAAATTGATAAATGTACATAACGCTAAAATTAATCTTGAATAAAAATTAGCATTACGCTAAAGTTACAAACATGGATATGAAAACTTTTGTCAAAACGACACCGAAGCCAGAAAGAGAGCGAATCGCCGAGATCGCAGGGACAACCGATGCGTATTTACAGCAATTAGCTGGTGGGCATCGAAAACCCAGTGCATTACTGGCTAAGCGCCTTGAAAAAGCTTCGGATAAAAAACTTACTCGAGCCGAATTACTTCCTGAAGAGTTCGGAGAATAAACAATCACACCCCGGTCCGAACAATGAACAATATTTCACGCGAAAAACCAATTGATTACGAAAAATTGAGCGAAGGACTCTGTGAAGCCCGTAATAGCTCTCTTGAGATGTTTTCTCGCTCAATTCGCGACCAATTCAACAAAAAAGGAAAAGCCATGCCTAGCCCAAATATGTCAAACACGAAGAAAGACCACGTTGGCTTGATATACCAGCATGTTGCTAGCCACGTTATGACACATAGCTGCGTCCATATAGATGAAAAGGGCGCTAGCACCATGCTAATTCCATCGGCAGATGAAATTGCTGAGAAATTATGCTCAGCATTTGAAAAGCTCAACGACCGCGTAAAAGAGTGGTGAGATCTTTGATTTCTCTGGTAAGTGCCATAACGATTCCTTTTTTTGATGCTAATGGGTCTTCCTGAATGGATATGGCTTTTAAACATAGCGGGCAAGAGTACGCGGCGAGTTTTATTTTCTCTGCTACTGATTGGAAAGCTTTTCCGCAATGAGGACAATTTATGTTTTCCATGGTTTTACCCCTGTGTTGGTTGATAAATGTGAGAGTTTTAATTCTAACATTGGGGGTAATTTTTAAAGTAAAAAATGGAGGGTACATAACCCCCATTATGAATCGTGCGCCTAATTTTAGAGGCACCCGGCGGGCAATAGAATCCGCATAACTACTTAGGCCGGTAGCTTAACCGGTAAAAGCACCCCGCTCATAACGGGGAGCTTATTTGCAACAAAAATAAATATGAAGCACTGTAATCGCTGCGACACAACTTTATCTAAAGATAGTTTTGGAAAGAATATATCTAACAGTGACGGACTCCAATCGCAATGCAAGCAATGCAGAAAACATGTAAATAATGAGCAATATGCTAATAATCCTAATCGCAGAGCAAACATAAGAAGAAACCAAGATAAATTTTATAAAGAATCAAGAGATTACGTTAATAGCATTAAGGATGTTAGTTCATGTGCTGTATGTGGAGAAAATGCTAATTGCGCATTGGATTTTCATCATTTTGATAATAATAAAGAATTTGGAGTTTCTGAGAATATAGGTAGATTCAGTTTAACCAGGTTAAAAGTAGAAATATCAAAATGCATAATTCTGTGCGCAAATTGCCATAGGAAAGTACATGCAAGATTACTGATTTTATAGTCGGTTCGACACCGACACGGCCTACCAGATCACCCGATTGCACAGCGGGTTAATACTGCGCAGCTTGTTTTACTTTCCTGGGTTTTGCCCCGAGCAATCGGCGGGGCTTTTTTTAGACGGATTAATTTTAACAAAAAAGAGGAAGAATCTATGCGAGATCAGCCGCAGTCAGGTCAAGTTTATTCATTGACTCAGGTTATTAGGGGGCATTTGCAGAAACTGCAACATGATACTGGCATCACGATAAGTGCCTTTGTTAGTAATGTGCGTAAACATTACGAAGACACCTATTTGCTTAATTCCCAATCCATCGAATGGAGTCAATTTTCTGACCCCTACATTCGCATGACGCGTGATGCCGAAAAGTTTAACCGCTGGCTCGGTGACGACATGCTTAAGCAGCTGCCGATTGATTTGCTTGAATCAATTGTCGCCGCTTTCCCGCCCGATCGCCGGTTTCGGCTTCAAATAGAACTGTCCGGTAGGCAGGGCATGATGGCTATCCCAATGCCGACCGGAAACCCGTATGAAGACTGTGTTTTTCTTGGAAAAATCGCAAAGCAAACCGGGGAAGCCATTATTGCCATTTCCCCGTTGCTTGAGGACGGCGCCATTGATAGCCGTGATAAAGCCAAAGCGCCGTCTGCGATTGCTGAACTTGATGAGGCTATTGCCGTGATGTTTGCAATGAAGGCCATTATCGAAAGGAAAGCGCTTGGGAAGCCATCGTTTGTCATCATGGGAGTCGACCTCATGACTCCACCAAAAGCGGACCCAACAAAAATCGATTAAGGGTGTTGATCATCATGCCAAATTCAAAAGTCGAGCAGTGGCTAATTGACAATCCTGATGTGTCTTTTAATTACGAAAATTTAGTTAAATTGATGAGGTCGAAAGGGAGTGTTGAGTGCGTTATAGAGATTAATGGAAGAAGCCAATTAGCCCGCGCTGAATACACAAAAACACCTTGGGTCACCACATTTAATATCGTGACAGATGAGGTGCAATTTACTCATTCGTCATTCAATCAATTCATTAATTTCTGCGAAGAAAGCAATGTCCTTTTCAGCAAGCAAGACTTTCTCGAAAGTACCAGAAAAATGCTCGAAATCGCGAAGAACGCTGCTCAATTTAAAGCTGTCTCGGTGCCGTTGAATACGCCGCAGGATGTTGAGGCATTGCTGGCGTTGATGGATCGAGCAAATGCAGTTAGTCCGCTGTGATGACTGCACTCTTTTTATTCCAAACAACATTACTCCGACAGGACTTGGGGATTGCCGGGTATATCGGCACTATTTAGAAAAGGGCGTTAAGGGCGCTGATATGGACGCGCTACTAAGAAGGCTAGGTAACAAGCCTGATATTGTTTTACGTACTTATTACCCGCTGTTCTGGGCTACTACGTTGATAGATAGAAAGTGCGAAAAATATAAACAAATCAGTTATCCGGAATTACCGGATAACTCAAACGATTAACAGTTCTCAGTTGCTCGAAATTTTAGAGTAACTGATTTGATTAACAGTTTTAAACCCGATACCGGCCTAGTCTGGCCAGACAAAAAGCGTTTCCTTCGTGCGCTGGCCGGTATCAACTTTTAACGAAGACTAACGAAAGGAAAGAATAATCATGGCAAAGGTATTGTGGGAGTCACAGAAGGAGCTAGAGGATTATGTTTTTAATTTTATTATTAAAAATTCACAAAATCCTATTAACGGAAATAGTGTAGATGGAGTTTATCGGCAGGTTGAACTTGGATCTTATGGAATTGCAGATTTAATTACTTTCTCTTATGAAAATCATTTTTTATATATATCCATAATTGAGCTAAAGAAAGAAGTCATTGATATAAAAACAATGGCTCAGCTTTCAAGATACCACAAGGCGGTTTCAAAATATTTTGAAAAATATCATCCTGAATGCAGCATTAGAATCAGTCTTTTAGCTGTTTCTACCGATATAAATCAAAATGATGATTCAGTATGGTTAAGTGATTATCTATTCATTAATAACGATTTTGATGTTTTTTTATGTGACTTTGATCTTGATTCTGGGGTTAGTTTTTCTAGGACCGGACGATGGTATAAAAAAAATGAAGAATTCGATAAATTTAATAAAACGATAGGACAGATTGAAGTAAATTCGTTTATGTCCTTTGGTGAAGCGGCCGTTAAGGCCGACACTGAAATATCAAAAATATTTAGTGATAACAATGGCTAGAATCAGGACAGTTAAGCCTGAATTATTCAGGCATGAGGATCTGTTCGAGCTTGAGCAAACATCTAGGCTTCCTGTGCGGCTTTCTTTTATTGCTTTGTTTACCGCATGCGATAGAGAGGGTCGGTTCAAATGGAGGTCAAGGCAATTAAAACTAGATTGTCTTCCTTATGATGAAGTTGATTTTTCACGCGTGCTTGACGCGTTAGCAACAGGCGGATTTGTTGTGAAGTATTCCGTTTTAGGCGTTGATTACGGAGTTATTCCATCATTCAAGAGCCATCAAATCATTAATAACAGGGAATCTGAAAGTGTATTGCCATCACCACCTGAATTACTTGGTGAAAAGCTTATAAAGCCAGAAAATTTGGCACCATTAGAGCCATTAATTGATGACAAACCACGCGTAGATGACGCGTGCGGCACGCCCCTTAATCTAGATCAAGGGGAAAGGGAAGGGAAGGGAAGGGAAAAGGAAGGGGAAAAGGAAGGGGAAAAGAATACTCCTAATCACAATGCGGAAAAATTCGATGAAGACAAAATTCCGCAAACTACTGGCGAGTGGATGGAGTTCTTTGTCAACCAACATGGCTTTCAATTTCACGAAGTCCAGACTGCAAAAACTATCCCGATGTATGCCGACTGGGTTAAGCGAGAAATCAGCATCGGCATTGTTGAATCCGCTATCAATGCCACGGCAAGCTGGCTTGAGCGAAGGGGAGAAAAGGGCAAGCCCGATAATCCGGGTATTTATGAAAAATTCGTAAACACAATAATCAACGAACAATCCAGATTGGAGCTAAAAAATGAACGCAGCCCGACAAGAAATCAAAAGCCCAAGGTCGATTCGGTGTTTTCTGAAAAATATGCCGGAATCGGGTCCATCCCTTAGCTCAGAAGAGCTCATGCTACAGGCGGCTGAGATAAGCAGGGAAGCAGCCGAAAAACTGGCGGAAGAGCGTCAAGCTATGCGCCAAAGTAGAGCTGAAGGACTTATGAGCAGAACTGCGATTCCGGCTCGATACAGGGATGCAGACTTGATGCCAAAGACTTCTGCGCAGGTAAAGGCGTATGCAGAAGGGAAGGCTTTTGTTGACGGATTTCAAGACAGACTGAAAACGGGTGCAGGCATGGTGATATGGGGAGATGTGGGTACCGGGAAGACGCATATGGCTTGCGCTATAGCCAATGCACTTATCGCCCAATTGCGTCCGGCGCTTTACTGCACGGCGCTTGAAGCGATTATGTTAGTTAAATCGACCTGGAAGCGCACTGCTGGCATGTCGGAGTATGACGTATACGGGCGATTCGGAGAGCCGCAATTGCTAATCATCGATGAAATTGGGGTTCAGTGCGGAACTGATTTCGAGCGCATGGTGCTGACAAGTATCGCGGATATTCGGAGCCGTAATTGCCTACCTACAATCATTATCTCGAACCTTAACCCAGAGGAAATGTACGGTGTTTTAGGCGAGAGAATGTTTGATCGCTTAGTTGGGTTTGGAGCGAATATTACTCACATGCCTGGGCGGTCATTGCGGTTACGTGCAGTTTGATGAGGTATTTATCTCTGTTCAGCGGCATTGAGTCCGCAACAATGGCTTGGCACGATCTTAACTGGGAGCCGGTGGCGTTCGCAGAAATTGAGCCATTCCCTTGTGCGGTGCTTGCTCATCACTACCCGGATGTACCCAATCTCGGTGATGTTACAAAAATAACAGAAGAGCAAATCAAGTCATTGGGGGAAATCGACTTAGTTGTGTTTGGTTCGCCATGTACCGATTTATCAATTGCAGGAAAACGAGCAGGATTTAAAGATGCAGACGGCAACGACACGCGCAGCGGCTTATTCACCACAGCAATTAGAATTATTCGATGGGCAAGGAAAAATAACGGATGTCGTTTTGCATTATGGGAAAACGTCCCCGGCGCTTTCAGTTCCAACAAAGGAGCAGACTTTGCGCGAGTGGTTAGCGAAATGGCAGGACTCGACGACGTTGCAGCCCCCAAAAACGGTTGGGGCACAGAAGGCGCAGCGGTTGGCGACAATGGAATGCTCGAGTGGGCTTGTTTGGACGCGCAATGGTCCGGACTGGCGCAGCGGCGCAAGCGCGTGTTCGCTCTCGTCGATTTTGGAGACTGGGCCAGTAGACCGCCGATACTACTTGAGCGCCACAGCTTGCGCGGGGATACTCCGCCGAGCCGAGAAACGGGGCAAGGAGTTACCTATGATGTTGCACCATGCCTTACAAGCAGTGGCAGAGGGGTTGAGCGAGCAGGGGATACTAGAGGACAAGATCCGGTAGTGGCCGTAGCTTTGCGCGGAAGAAATGGCGGAGCAACAGCAGAGCTTGGTGATGATGTTGGGTTTGCTCTTCGCGCTTCAGGCGGGGGAGGCGATAAGCCGCATGTGTTGTGTTTTGGTGGAAATAACACCAGTGGTCCTGTAGAGGTTTCGTCAACTCTTAACGCACATGGTGTTCGACTTGATTTTGAGTCTGAATTATTTATTGCTCAACAAGATTCTTATCACAACCTCCCTGGTCCCGACGTATCGGGATGCCTTAACTCAAGCATGGGTAATGGCAAGAATGGACAGGATACTGGCTTGCTGGTACCTGTGCCATATCACTCAACCGGCACCGGATATTGGCAGGAAGGTTTCGGCACTCTAAGAGCGCGGGCTCAGGACAGTCATGAGAACTTAATAGCTTTTTCGTGCAAAGACAGCGGCGCGGATGCTGGGGCAATAAGTCCAACTTTGCGTAGCATGAATAGCGTAAACAGCAATCAAAATGCGGGTGGTCAAGTAGCAATTGCCCTGCAAACCGATGTAACGCCAAAAGCAAGCGTGGAGTTAGCATTTACACTTAAATTGCCGAGTAAAACCGGTGGTGGTCAGCCAGCAGCTGTAATGGCTCCGGATATGGTGGTCCGCAGATTAACGGCAAGGGAGTGCGAGAGATTGATGGGTTTTCCTGACGATTTCACATTGATTTCTGTTCGCGGCAAGCCAGCAGCAGATGGGCCAAGGTACAAGGCTTTGGGAAATAGTATGGCGGTATCGGTTATGGCTTATATCGGCCGGCAGATAATTCGGTGCTTATAGAGTCATCAGCATTCAGCACTATCAAGTCAATTTTGTAATCAGTAATCAGGAAAGCACTAATGAGCAATTTAAGTTTGATTGGAAATAAAACAATGTCCAGTGTTGAGCCGGTGAAAACATTACTCGATATTGTGAAAGTAGGTTTAGTCGAGTCTGGATTTGATGGGCTTTTTAATGAATGCGGTGAGTGCGGGTGTGAGGTTTCAGATCTTGCGCCGGGTGACAAATGTTTTAACGAAGATTGTATTCCAGCTTACAAGCACACTCACTCAAGCAGTAAAGATTTTATCATGAGTACAAAAAAAGAAGGTTTTACCGACGCGGATATAGAGGGCGTATTGAATGAAAGCTCTATTTGAAACCCTACAAATAGCCGTTGTGATAGCTATTTGCATGTTTGGATTATTCGCGGTGTTGTGCGTAACAGCACCAAAGCCGCCTATCTCAAGTGGAATTGATTGATGGCACTGGAGATATTTTTCAGAAAACTCTATGACAAGCTGGTACCCGCTGATGAATACCAGCTGGAGCTTATGGAAAGCTTGAAAATGAACGGCGAGTACAAGGCTGTTTTAACCCAGCCGCGCAATTATCTATTTCATAAGAAATTCTTTAAGTTTTTAAATAAGTGCTATCAAAACTATGAGCAGCCGGAAGTTTTTTATCAGGACATTAGGGTGTTTAAAAGTTTTGATCGGTTTCGCGATGAAATCATCATTGCTTGCGGGTATTGGGAATTGGGTCTTGATAAGAGAAACAGAGTTATCCAGGTAGCTAAGTCAATCAGCTTTGCAAAGATGGATCAGGTTCAATTTGAGCAACTTTTCAGCAAAGCCATTGACGTTATTTTAGCTGATTATTTGCCGAACTATGGGCGTGAAGATATGGATGCGCTGGTTGCTGAGATTTTGAGGTTTTCGTGATGAGCACAGCAACGGAAAAACGGCACATGGGAAGGGTCGCCGCGCTTGGCTGTTTGATTTGCCAGCAGCCAGCCAATGTGCATCACATTCGCACAGAGCGGATCAAGAGCGATTTCCTGGTGATACCGCTTTGCAGAGAGCACCACCAAGGGGATTTTAGTATTCACATGAGTAAGCGTCAGTTTGAGGGTGTTTACGGCTCTGAGTTACATCTTTTGGCTCAGACGATAGAGAGATTAACAAAAATATGAATTTGACATGCGCCTGTAACCACGGCTATCCTTTACTCACTGCCCCACATTGGGCAGGCGGGTTTTTGCAGGCTCGGTTGGAACTGGCGCAAAGAAGATATGCGTCAACAGGCGTATGTCTTTTTTTATGCCCTCACTTTTTATGGTGGGCGGCGTATTTGGGAGGCGAAAGCCTGGCGGCCAGTTCCCGCTCTGCAAACCCGGATATGTTGTCCACCGCCCAAGTTTTTGCAGGCTTGTTCGGTGGCTTTAATTCACTGAACTGGAGTCTGAAAATGAATAACCAATCCCAAGTTACGCCCGTAATCCGCGTAGAAAACACCGACATCCCCGTAACCGTTTACCAAGCAGATATTGACAGCCCGCAAAAACCGGATGATACTGACCGCACTACAACGTTAAGCGGCCAACCGCACCCGACAGCCTTTGCGGTTTTTTTACGCCCAAAATTTCATTATGGGCGGGACGATAGGCCAAAATACAAGACCTTCGGGGAATATGCCAGCCGTCTTAACGCGGTAGTTGAGTCCCGCCTTCCCACTACTAATGGGAAGGTTTTCAAACTAAACGTTAAGGAGACCTTCAATGGTTGCTCAATCTAGTCACACCCAAAATCCGTCCACCGTTTGCGTGGAAAATATCCAAATTCCGGTTGTTGTTTATCAAGATGCTCGTGTAATTACCACGGACTTGCTTGCTCAGGTCTATGGTTCAGAATCAAGACGTATAACAGAAAATTTCACTCGCAATCAAGACCGCTTTGAAGTGGGCAAGCACTATTTCAAACTAGAAGGCGAAGAACTAACACGCTTTAAGCGTAGTAGTCCGCAAATCTCAAAACAAGCTCGTCATTTAATCCTTTGGACCGAACGCGGCGCAGCCCGCCACGCCAAGATGCTCGACACCGACCAAGCCTGGGACGTGTTCGACAAACTGGAGTCGGCTTACTTCGAGCCGACAAAAGCGCTACCCACACAGGAACCCGCCAAGCTGCCGCCTGCCGACGACCTCCCTCCCGACGTTTTAGCGGTGATTGACCACCGCGCAATGGCGATGTCTATCCGGCACTATGACAAATACAGACAAGAATTGCGCAAGGCGATCAAAAGCTGGGGGCAACATCTGACCGGGCAAATGCTGGTCGAATTCGTCAAAACCATCGAGATGAAGGACAGCCAGCTGGTTATCGTCCACAGTGACACGTTGTGGCGGCTGTCCACCCGGCTGTCCACGCTGGAAGTCGTGCAACGCGAAGCGCTGGATGCCGTGCATACGCTGGAGCAAGAAACAGGAAGGTCCTGGTACGGAAGGTAAGGAATATTAACGGCCAGGGATGGCTATATGAAAACAGTTTAAATAGTTTGTCAAGTAATTAATTTTAAAGGATAAGTTGTATAATATTGGCTTAAAAATAAAGGATAAAACATGCTCAATAAAGTTATGTTAATTGGCCGATTGGGAGCTGATCCCGAAGTTCGCTACATGCCGAGCGGCGGAGCCGTTACCACAATTCGCATGGCAACGTCGAGGCGCTGGAAAGATAAGCAATCGGGTGAGCGCCGCGAAGAAACCGAATGGCATAGGGTGGTGTTTTATAATCGTTTGGCTGAAATTGCCGGCGAGTATTTAAAAAAAGGCAGTCAGGCTTATGTTGAGGGGCGTATTCGCACTCAGAAATGGCAAGGTCAAGACGGTCAGGATCGCTACACCACGGAAATCATTGCCGATACCATGAATATGCTGGATAGCCGCAGCGGCGGCACTTCCGAGTTTGGCGGCGAACAGCCGCAGGGCGGATATTCCGCTCCCGCATCAAGACCGGACAACCCGCCCCAGCCATCGGCGCCGCAAAGCAGTTCCGGCTCCATGCCGCCGCCACCGCCAAATTATGACGATTTTGATGATGATATCCCGTTCTAGAGGTCACCTAGCATGGTTCTTTTAATGGTTTTTATATGGGCGGCTCTTAGTAATCATTGGATGGTTGCTTTGGCGCTGCTTTATTGCATGCTGACATATTAATATGACTAAAGTTATCGGCATTGACCCAGGCAAGACAACTGGTTTCGCTCTTTGCATTGATGGTCAGTTGACGCATGTTATACCTACTGATTTCTGGGGGTGTATTAGGCTGATTGATGATTGCCCGGATGCAACTATAGTTGTCGAACTGCCATTAACAAAGCACGTTTGGCACAACGGCGCTACATCAAAGAGAGCAGTACAGCGTACTGGCGTCAATGTTGGGTCGTGTATCCGGGAGGCCGAATTGATAGTCGAGTATCTTCAAAAAAATGGCCGCAACTACATTACTCAAAAACCCAAAGGAAAATTAAATGCTGAGTCATTTAAAAAAATAACTGGATGGAAAGGACCGACAAACCAGCATGCAAGAGATGCAGCGATGCTGTGCTTTGGGTTAAAAAATTTAAATAAAGTACAGGTGAGTCAATGATCGATCAGAATGAGTTCGCGCATAACGGCGTGGCCTATGTGGCCGAATCATCGCCATCGGTAGGCAGTGTATGTTTTGGCTGTGCATTTTTTGATTATGGTTGCTTTTCGCCTGTAGTTGATAGTTATTCGTGTAGATCAAGCGTTAGAACCGATAAGCGCGACATAATCTGGAAAAGAAAGCTTGGTGCTCATGAGTAACGATCTTGACACGCATTGGTTCAGGGCTAAGTGCGATGCCAACTATATCCCTGCAAATGCCGACAAAGAGCACGACTTTATCGAGCGTGTTGGCATGAAGAATGATAGCGGCACTAGCTTAGAGGATTCGAGAAACGAAGCTTGGAAGGAGTGTTTTGCATGAGCAGGGTTATAGTTATTGGAACTGGCATATCTGCGAACGTAAGAGCTTTGATGTTGGCTAAATTATCGCTTATTTGCATAGTTCAAGAGCAAACCAAAATTGATAGCGAGGTTGGGGCACCGGTGATTATTAGGTGTTTTGATCATCATGACATCGATGCTTCATCTTTTATCAAAAAAAAACACTGTGATGGCCGTGGTTCGTGGCCCGATACTCGAAAAAGACATAATTCCAGGAAAAAATGATAGAAACAATAATTGTATTAACCGGTACGGCTGTACTGGTTTATTTTTGGGTTAAGGAGTGGTTGAGTGAGCATGAAGCCAAAAATTAAAAAGCAGTACGGCAGCTGGGTATGTGTGTGCGATATGGGCATTATTGGGGAAGGCGACATACCGATAATCGCGTTTCTTGATTGGCAGTTAAAGCGTAAAAAACAAAGGTAAAACAATTTCTGGTTTATTAAAGGAACTTAATCTGCTTATGGTAAGTCAATCCGTTATTGATGATGTAAATGAAACCGTTCAGTTGATTATTGCTGATATGGTTATTGCAAGTGGCGATGATAACAGAGAGTATTTTGAACGACGTTTTTACCGGGAGCCAGGTATTTACCGGTTACCGGAACCAATACAGCCGATCATGGTTGATATGGCGCGAAAGATGGGTACCGTACCGGCAATCAAAGCCATGCAACGGGCTTTTACAGCGCATGGCTGCTATTTAAAGCCTGATGGCATTATTGGGCCGATCACTGTTTCGGTGTCAAACCTGATGTACCCGGTTTACGGACAACAAGTAAAAGATGCATTGGTAAAGGAAGTCGTTGAATTTTATGCCCGCAGGTCCGATAAAAAAACAGCTCATAAGCCAATTCTGGATAACCGGATTACCGCGGCATCGTTGAGGGCTGAGCAGGTCGAAATGGTGAAGGTCATGGGGTCAAGATTCAAGGAAGCCCGTGAGATTTGCAATATGTCGCAGATATTGGCCGCCAAGGAACTGGGTTACTCAAACTCATCGAAGCTGGCCAAGATCGAGGGTAGCACTGACACCATTTCAGTGCCGCTATGGGTAATACGCCGAGCGGCCAGGTTGTACGATGTATCTATTGATTTCTTATTCGGGGAAACCGACGACTGGGAGCGGGATATAACCGCTTCCCGGCAGAACAATGTTGCGCGCTGGCTGGTTGAGTACGGAAAACAGGCTGACGCGGCCAAGATAAGCGCCTTCCTGGTTCTAAACAATAAGCTTTCAGCGCTGGAAAAGGCGGTCGATGTAGCGGTTAAGCGGTCAAATGAGAATTTAACTGTGTTGCGGCGCATTCAAGAGCTGAACCCGGAATTTGATGAGCTGAAGGGTGGTTCCAAGCTTGTATTATGTGCTCAAGAGTCAGTGGTTGATGCAAATAAGGCGATGGCCGAGCTTAAGCGGTTTCATTGTTTGATTGAGGCTTCTCATTCAAATGGGGTTGTGTTGTTCAAGAACGTGGATCTTTTTGATTATAAGGATGATGGGTTTGATTACTAAGGTTTGTTTTTAATGGCACGGCTAACTAAACAGCAATGGTCCGATGCCCGCAAGGTATGGGAACTTGACCCGCGTGAAGGCCATCAGTGGCTTGCCGATGATTTGATTGGTAAGGGCTTTGATGTAAACCGGGTAGCCATTGCCAAGGCTGCAAAAAGACAGGAATGGGCTAAGGTCACTCAGGGCGAAAAAGTCACTGAAAGCGTCACTCAAAAAGTCACTCAGAGTGACAAAAAGTCACTTAAAAAAGTTACTACTAAAAAAACAAAAACGGTACCAGTTATTACCGATGCGGTGTGGGAAGAGGTAGATGAAAAGACCGAGCGATTGCATGGGAATTCTCTTTATAAACATGAATATGCTGAGCAAGTTTATAAGTTGTGCTTGTTGAGTGCTACTGATGTTGAGATAGCAGACTTTTTTAGAGTGTCTGAGCAAACAATTAACAACTGGAAGCATGGTTATCCCGATTTCCTTGAGTCCCTGCACCGTGGCAAGCTCATGGCTGATGCCAATGTAACGGACAGGCTTTATCAGCGAGCTATGGGCTATTCGCATGCTGATGAAAAGATATTTAATAACATGGGTGAGATTGTCAGGGCTGAAACCATTAAACACTATCCTCCCGACACTGGCGCTATAAAGTTATGGTTGTTCAATCGTCGACCTAAAGATTGGAAAGCCAACGTTGAGGCTCCTATTGAAATCAATCTGAATGTATTCCCAGCAAAAGAAGTGCTGGATGGTATTTATGAAAAAGCGCTTGAAGAAGCAGCCAAGCGTGATCAAAAGCTAATCGGCAGGCGTGAGCGGCTGGGTATATTGATCGAGCACGATTAATGTCCGATAAGCGCGTACTACTTCCTGAAGATCCGCGATGGCTTCCGTTTTGCGAGCGATACGCGGGCGACTTGGAAAAGTTCGCCATTGAAGTGCAGGGGGTTATTCCATCCTCGCAACAAGTTGAGTTATTTGCAAGTGTTTCGCCGTCACGGTCACGCACGTCGGTGGCTTCTGGTCATGGGACTGGAAAAACCTTTTCAATCGCCAATATCGTACTTTGGCATCTTCTCTGTTACCCGATGTCCGTAACATTGCTCACGGCAAACGACATGGACCAGCTGAAGGTAACGGTATGGAAAGAAATTGGCATAGCACTGGAGCGTATCAGGCGAGGGCCGCATGGATGGATTGCCGAGCACGTTGATATTTTAGCCGACGCTACGTGCCGTGTTGTTGGTTTTGAGGCGGTATGGTTTGTAGAATCTAAGACAGCCAATGAAAAGACTGCAAACAAGATGGCCGGGCGCCACGGCGAATGGCTGTTAATTATCGGCGACGAAGCATCCTCATTGCCCGAGATTGTGCTGACAACGCTCTCAGGAGCACTTACTGAGCAGCACAACCGGATGATGTTGACCAGTCAGCCGACCCGTAACGCCGGTTTTTTCTACCGAACACACAATGACCTTTCAAGCAATAACGGCGGCGAATGGACATCGTTAGTATTTGATTCGTTTGATTCTCCGTTTGTTAGCGATGAGTCGCTTATGGAACTGTGGAATCAGTACGAGGATGACGAGCGTAATGTCAGGTTGCTTGGCCGGTTTCCACAGGATTCATCAAAGCACATGATGAGCCGGGCTGTTGCTGAGTCAATGTACACGCGAGGCCGTATTATTCAAGATAATGAGAATTACGGCTGGCTTTCCCTGGGTGATATTGCGTCTGGTGAGGGGTTACGCGATAAGTCGGCAAACGTCATCGCAAAGGTTGTCGGTTATGGCGATATTGGCCCGGATGCGCGGCGGGTAGAGGTCGTCATCATCCCGCTGTTGACCAATAAAATACGCTCAAATCAGTTTGCGTGGTCAATGGTCGACAATGGTTCTGATTTTCATAATATTACCTATACGGTTGACTCGGGTGGTCTTGGTATTAATGTGTGCCAGGATCTCGAAGATGCCGATAAGGTTGTTCACCGGGTCAACTGGGGCAATCCTTGTTTCAAGAAAAGCAATAAGGATCGATACCTTAATCTTAGGGCTCAAGCCATGCACCAAGCGGCTAGGGCGGCTAAAGAGGGGCGTTTATCTGTACTGACTGTTGATTTTAAGAACGTAATGCTGGATCAGTCATCGCGCATACCGAAAGACTTTACCGATAAGGGGCGTATTCGAGTGCCGCCCAAGGGATCTAAAGAATGGGATGGCCTGGGCAGTCCGGATTTGTGGGACGCAGTGTGCTTTGCGTTTCTTGAGAACGTAAATTACATGGTTTGTGAGAGCGATAAAGGCGGAGATGGGATTACGGCAGCCGACACAGCCAAGGCCGAGGCCGCGAATATGTTTGCTGATGTGGCTTAATTTGACAACTGCTATAGGTGCGGCTATGCTTTGTCTCGGAGTCTCGAAATCTCCTCTCAAAGCGGAACCCGCACCCGAAAGACCATGCGGTATTTTTTTGCCTTGCATTTTTCAGATTATCGATCAATGTTGGGGATAGGCTAATACAAGACCCGAAAGGGAAATAGGCCTGACTGTCTTTGAGCAGTTTCGAGTCCCCGACACCAAACGGAATAGGGGGTATATGGATAATCCACATACCCCTTTAATAATCGAAAATAACTCAAGGAACCATCATGACCACTCAAACATTAACCATCAATTTCCACGGCACTGATTTATTCATCGTTGAACACGACGGACAGCCTTATACTCCAATGAAAACCATCGTTGAAGGAATGGGTTTAAATTGGGCAAGTCAGTTTGTAAAACTGAAATCAAATGAACAAAGATGGGGTATTGTGAAAATCGCAATCCCCACCCTTGGCGACATGCAAGAGGCTATATGTATGCCTTTGCGCAAACTAGCTGGGTGGCTATCAACAATCAGCCCAAACAAGGTTAAGGCAGATTTACGCGATACCATTATCTATTATCAAAATGAATGCGATGATGTCTTATGGAATCACTGGACAAAAGAACATGTTCAATACGGCCTAAAACAACTCCCAGAACCTAAAACCAAAAAAGCCCTGCCCGGCGGACTGACTCTTGAAATGCAGGACGAAATCAAAGCTCTGATCAAAGAGCGCGTCGAAATGCTACCGCAAGAGAAATGGCGTGGTGCATCAATGCAGCTTTGGGGTAGCATTAAAAAGAAATTCAGCTTAACCAAAGAGCAATCTTACAAAGATTTATCGCCAGAGCATTATGCCAGCTGCCTTTCCATGCTTACCAGATTGGAGCTAAAAGGCGACCCACTACTTCACGTCACGCCGCTGGAACTTGCCGCCCTGGTAGATGAGCGGGTTAAGGCGATTGAGGGCGAATTATTGCCCAAAACAAAGCCCGTGCAATACAACAGCATCACACTAAACCTTGTACCGATTACCGACGGCAAGATGAAGCGCTTTATGGTAACTCAACATCCTGAGGGTGGGATGGATTTTTGGGCGGTCGGTGACGATAAGAAAATCATGACCGACGAGCAAATGATCTTGCATTTACAAAATAATAATTATGTCGTTGTCGAGCGCACACCCGGCGGCATGACCCGTATGGTTGCGCACTATTTGCCTCATCAGGTCTTGCCGGTTCTATTACGAGCTATTGGTGAGCGAATTGAAAGAACTGAAACGGGTAAATTGCAGGCTTAATTGCCGAGTGCCATCAAGCCAAGGATGGCGTACTCGGAAAACGCCAAAAATCATTAATCCAAATCCAATTAACCTATCCGCTCATTGTAAAAAAAATGAATTAGTTAATTTTAGGAGACATATCTTGAAGAAAATACCTTATCTTGTTGCACTCATGATTGCGTTTTTTGTTAGCTTGGCTGCTCCAGTAGCCGCTATGGCTGATACCGAAACCGGCTGGGTGGCGCAACATCAAAGTAATGAGGTTTCGGCCATTTACGCTGAGCCGGTTATCTTGCATGCAAATCGAAGCGGTATCACAGATACTGTTTTGGATTTTTATGCTGTATTGCCTAACGATAGAGGCTATTCTCGACCGAGTTCAGATCAGGTTATGGGTTATAACGGCAAGGCTGTTGTGGCTGGTTACAAAGATCGACCGGGTTGGTAAATGTAGTTTTGACCAACACAAAAAGCCCCTTGCATGAAGAATGTTAAGGGGCTTTTTTATTGCCCGGCGCATTCGGAAAACCGCAAATAAATAGGCAATTTACCCGCCTATCATTGCCCTGACAGTTTTTAATAGGGTAATGCCATGCCAAAGTCAATCGTACAGCCACCGCTGATAACCTACAACCTGAATGACCGCGGCCGTAAGCATCGTGGAAAGGACAGAAATTTCAATATCAAGGCTATTTGTGACGCGATAAATAGTCCTGCCTGTCAGGAGCGTGTCAAGACTCGCGCTATGCTGGGCTACTACGGGCATTTACCAAGGCGATTAGCCGGACTGGAGCCGGTTGAAAGCTTGGTCAATTCTGGAAAGTACAATGAAATAGAACCGGCCATCGTAACGACAAGCCTTGAAGCGTTTCCGGATGGAACAATCAGGCATCAAACTGAATTCCTTGATTCTTTTCCAGGCAGAAAAGCCGCTCGAATGTTTGCCAATAAGGTCGGCGGATTCAGTTCGGCCATTGATAAAAATAAGCCTGAAATGTTTGGTTTTGACTATGTTTTGGACCCGAACTACTCCACTAACCGTGGATTCACGCTGGATTCAGCGGGCGTTACCTTTGATGACGCATCCGGGGAAGAGTTAGCGCTTGATCAGGTTATCGAAATTGTTCAGAGTGAGGAGCAAGAGTCTTTGCTTTCAATAATCGAGCAAAAAAACGCCCAAATCGAGCAAATGGCGCAGGCACTTGATAGCGCAAACGCCGAAAATGAAGAACTGCTTTCGATACTGGCATCCAAGAACACCAACGCCGTTCTCGATAGCGCGTCTATAGCGCCAATAGCTGTGTCTTTGGATAGCATTGACCGTATCAAAAAAGACACCGAATTCTTCAGACAGACAGCGAAATTGCCTGGCTTTGTAGCGCCGTTATCCGGCGACCAAAAACAGGCCGAAAAAGAAACTAACGACCTGTTTGGTCGGATGAGTCAGCGCAATGTTTGAGGCGGTTAAGGTTGGCTTTGGTGGCTACATGGGGGCATTTTATACGTCCATTTCGTCAACAACAATGAAGTCGCTGCATGAGTACACAGCGCGTGGACTTGCAAAGAGTATCGTTTGGGCGCCATCCAGAATGATTGACCAGGCCGAAGATATGCTGTCTTTATGGCAGCGTAACGATACCGATAGCAGCGACACTCATCCAGCCAAGTTGCCGGTGGTTATTGTAGCCGTTGCCAGGGATTACACGCCAACTGGCAGGGATTTTACGCGGCAGATTTCTGACTCCACACACGTCATTATCCCAGGCGATACCAAAGAGCGTCATTTTGGCTTACGGACTATTGCCGGGGACATTCGCGCGCAAGTAGCCATATTCGCAGCCGACGAGCCGACAGCGCACTCTCTTGCATCCCAGTTTTGCCTATTCCTTGATGCTATGCCGAATCGGCGCTTTCATGCCGATTATGCTTTTGCCGGTGTAACGACCGGGTGGCCGGTGCAGATCGAGTCTCCCGATAGTCCAGTAGCATCCGTCCAAACCGGGTTAAAAAACGTAGTGATTATGGTTGTCGACTTAACTTTAAAGGCCTCAATCCCGCTATTCGATGCGCCTAAAGTTGGCGACCCTTATAACGACGGCAAAGGAACTCCAGGAACCGATGACCCGGCCGGTTATCAACTGGTTGTCCAGGTTGATGTGACCGATACGGAGATTCAATGATGGTTTTAACGCTAATTGATTTTTCGTTGCGGTACTTCGTGATTGGTTTGGTAACCCTGCTTGTCTTGATTCAGATCGCTAAAAAGGATGATTACGACTATCAAAGCATGTCTGAAAATCTTGGTCGATTTGTTATTTTTGGGATACTTGGGTGGCCTTATGTGGCGGTTGTGTGGGTTTTCTCGTGGTCAATCTGGCTCAAGAAATTATGATTGCCATACAAACCACAATAGTCGGCTATTCGGGCAAGCCCTGTACGCTATTTTCGGCATATGACCAAGAATCTCAGGTATTGGTTGTGTCGGTCGAGGCGGCATACCGTCGGGACCGGCGCGATGGCTGTATGGTCATTACCAATGATGACAATATCGAACGTGACGGACTGTTCTCGGAAGAAGATTTGCAAACATCCATTACTTCATATTTCAGCATGCTGGGCAGTGTGGCCTTGGACGGAAAAAGCTCCAGGGTTGTGTTCGCCGACAAGGCGGCGCGGGCAAACCCGGCGCAATCGATTGAAAAAGACGGAATGGACTCGAGTGGTCAGCGCTACCGAATTGCCGAAACCATTACCAGTGCTCAAATTGCCGCATTGGCAACCTGTTGGTATACCTCATCACGAGTCAACACCATAGACAAAATGCTAATCATGGCAGACAAGCTGTTAGACATAGAGCTTCTTAATCGTGGCGGGATTTTAACAATATGAACCAATTAACTTATGCGCGAAAAACGTCGATACTTTTTGCTTTGGCTTTGATGTATTCGTGCTCGCATCCTGATCCTGTTATGGCGGTCGAATACGGAGATAAGCCAGCAACGGTAATCAAGGTACATGACGGCGATACTATCGCTGTATCAATACCTGATTGGCCCAGCGTGATCGGCAATAAAATTCCTGTCCGTGTTTATGGGATCGATACGCCGGAACTATTGGGCAAATGCGCCAATGAAAAAGCAAAAGCGCTATTGGCTAAAGCGTTCACTGAAAACTTTGTCAATTCAAAGCTGGTCACGTTAAAGGCGATCAAGCGCGACAAGTATTTCAGAATCCTGGCAAGTGTTTACGTGGGCGATAGCAGCCTTGCCGATGGATTACTTAAAGCAAATCTGGCTCGACCGTATTTTGGCAGTAGCAAATCGAATTGGTGTGCGCCTTAATGAGCGATGTAGACAGCCAGGCCGCAAAGGACTTTTACAGGGAAGTACGGCGGTTTTCTGAGCGCACAAAGCTTTGGGAGAAAGCAATATTTCACGAAGTAACGCCGGATGAAATGCGGGACTTTACCCTTGTTTCGGCGCGTGTTTATGGTCGGCGCGATGAGTATTTGGCTGTTATGGCAGCGGCCGGTATAGATACTGTCGATCAGCCTTTGCCACAAAAGACGCTGGTATTGCCGACCGACTCGCAGTTGAGCGTAATTAAGCGCCTGACCGGCTTTGAAAGCCGGGATGAATATCGTCAGGATGGCAAGCCAACTTGGAGTGAGGATTAAATATGGCCGATAACTCATGGCTTGGTAGCTTAAAAGGGTCGGCTTCAGAGGCGAAGCAGCGGGCAAAAGAAGATGCCGCACAGCGCAAGGCTGAAGGGCAGCGAAAGGATAGTATCATCCTAAATCAGAAGGATATACAAACCGGCAGCTGGGATGCAACAAAGGTTTTATTTACAACTATCGGCGGGCAGCTTCGACCTATAACGGCCGATGATTTGGCAGCATTCCGGCGCAACATTGCTTCGGCGCAGTCACAAACAGGAAGATTTGCAAAAGGTGTTACAGCAAAGCAGGTTATAGACTGGTCGGCCGGTATTGTTCAGGGCACACAGTTTGCAGTTTATGGTATTCAAAAATCTGATTTAGACCGGGCAACTCGCGAGATAACGATGGCCGTCCCGGTATCGGCTCAAAACAGTGTCGATGGGCAGGGCGCAAAGGTACGATTTATCACCAATGCTGGACCTGATTCCGATGTGTCTCGGCATCATATCCTGGTTGAGTTCATGAACTATGGCCCCGAAGCAGCATCCGGGCTTACCGATCCGCGTAAATCAGCTATGCGCTTACGCAACGGCCCGCTAAAAATTGAGTGCGATTGCGGTCGCTGGCGCTACTGGTTTAGATATTTGGCTACGATCGGCGGCTATAACGCCGGGCGACCAGAAACGGGTTACCCAAAAATACGCAACCCAAAACTACAAGGAATAGCCTGTAAGCACATTGTCAGGGTTATGTCTGAGGTTAAGTCTGGATCGGCAACGCTTAATTTTTTAACCAAATTAATGGACAAGGCCAAGTCAAGCGACGAGGCCAAGGCGGCTCTACGAAGTAAACAATCAGAGGCCGAAAAACTAATTAAAAACCAATCCAGGCGCACGGCCGGCAACGAGATTAAAGCCAGTGAACAAAAACGACTGGAGCGCTCAGCAAAGAACGCCGCCAACGCCACCAAGCAAGCCGCAAAACCGAAAAAAGAAAAGCGCATGTCCAAAAAAATAGCCGGAATGACTCCAGATCAAAGGGAGGCGGCTTTACGCGCGTCGATGGCTCAGTTTGGAGCGGTGCCGACACCTGAGCAGATATCCGGAGTAAGAAATGCTAAATAATGTCCCTGAAGCCATTAATAAAATGGCTCGAAATGTCGTCATCAATCACCCTAATTCTTACAACTGCATTGCAGTGCGCAAGCGGGTAACTCGTCCGGGCGCAGTAGTCAGTGGATTGCCAACTCTTGGCGGCATGGGTGTAATCAGTTCGGACGATGAAGAGTCTATCGAATGGGATTTACTGGGCAACGGCTATGCGCTAAAAGCAGATCCGTTCGGCGTTTCGCAGATGATGGACCGGCAGGATGCAAACAATGGATCGGAGGACGAGTTCCGGTTCTTAATCGAACCCGAAGAGGAAGGTTTGTTCGCCATAAAAAAACACGACGTAATCTACCTTGTGTTCGGTGATGTTCGCTTGGCCTTCCAGATTGTCGGCGTTGAAACAACCAGTGATATTCCGCCATACACCCAGCGCTATGTCTGCAACCGGCGGGATGATCTGCATTTCGTAGAAGGATAGCCCATTAAATTACAGGGCGAACTTGTACTTTTCACACTCGGAAAACCTCACAAAAAGGCAAATTTTTAGAACTCAGAATTAAACCATGCCGTTGAAGACGGCATTTGTTTAACTTCTTGGGACATAAAAAAATGCCAACTTCTATCCGGCGCTCGCAGCGCATCGTAAACAGCGCCACGGCTATCGGCGCGGCTCAATTCTTTGATAGTTTGAAAGACAATAAAATTGCAACATTTGATTCCGCTAATGACGCTTCATTGGCTGTATTCGACTCGGCGGCGGCCAATGAGCTTGTTTCGGCTACGGATACGAATGTGCCGGAAAACCTGCAAATGGTTTTCGACGAAATCGGCGCTGAAAAAACAGCCGATGTTGTTAAGGCGATTCTTTGCGGGGCAAACGAATACGAAAGCAGACATGGCGTATCGGTCCCAGCTGACGTACTGAATTATGCGTTTAGCTTGGCGGCCGGAACAACCGATCAAGCCCGTGCGGTGATGGCCCTCGACTCGGCCAACAGCTTGCATGGCGACAACTTATCGATGCAACCCAATCGCGCAGTGATCGCTGTTTATGCAGCCTTAATGGAAGCGATTCCTTTTGCGCATTATCTGCCGGTGGATATTGGCTCCAATGAAGCAAAGTTGGGCATTGTTACGCACCAAGCTGGCGGCCATTTCGGTATGTATGCGGCTAACGGCGGCATGGACGGCATCTCTTCTGGCGATCCGTACATCACGTCTTCGCGTATCCATGCCACGACCAATAGTTCCGGTGCTCATACCGGACAATTAACTTCCGTTCAAACCGACCGCGACACTTGCGCCGCAGTCAGTGGCGATGTGGTTGCTGTTAAGTTGCTGCGAGGCCGTACTCAGGTTTACGTCAATGGCCGTATCGTTGCCCGCGAGGTCAGTTCGGCTGGCTCTGGCTTATCGACCGTTAGCGGTTCCGTGGTTATCTCCGGCACAACCTATCAAATCGGCGGAACAGTAAACACCGATACGGGCGCCATTGCACTGACCTCTACGCCTGCGCTTGGCGACAGCGTACCGGTGCATGTTGAAGGCTTCCTCGATTACGACCGCCAACCCTCGTTGACACCAACTATCGTAACCAACGCGGAAATGTTCTCCATTTTTGCCAAACCTTGGCAGGTGGCTACACAAATCGGCATGTCGAGCAGAACGCAAATGGCGAACGAGCTTGGTTTGGATGCGCATTGCGAAAGCTTGCTGACTATTCAGTCCCAGTTCGCGAACGAGCGTCATTACGAGGTGCTGGATAAAGCGCTGCGCCTTGCTACTTACAGCGGCAATACCGCTACTTTCGACTTTGCCTGGTCAACCCAAAGCGCGCAAAAAACGCGTGCCGATGTGTTGCAGGATCTCCAGTCTCACTTGGGCGTCGTGTCTCAACAAATGGCAATTGACACCATGTCTTACGGCGTTACACACCTCTACGTCGGTAAGTATCTCGGCGCAATGATGTTGGGATTGCCTACAACCATCTGGCAGCCGTCCGGTGTGCGTCATCGCCCAAGCATTTACCGCTTAGGCCGCTTGTTTGGTCTGTACGACGTTTACTACACGCCAAAAATCATCACCGAATCCAGCTCAGCCGGTCAAATCCTGTGTATCGGTCAAGCGCCTGACGTTGCTCGCAACCCGTTTGTCTTGGGTGATGCGGTTCCACCAACACTGGTTGTATTGGGTGTTGGCATGGACCTGAAACAAGGTAACGGCTTCTACGGTCGTAACTTTACTGAAACCAATCCGCACGGACCTTCTTCAATGGGTTGCGCACTGATTAATGTCACCAACATGGGTCTTTAAGACACCGGTCTTAGCTTAGGAGCGAACTAATGAATATTGTGAAATTAGGCGCTCCTTCCCTAACCGGGAAGGACGCAAACGATTTAGTGGCAGAAGCTTTCAAAGATGCCGCATTCCCATTACAGATTAAAGCAACGAATTTAGTTGCTCATCCGCTGAGCTTTCCTGAAGTGTCCGGTATGTATTTGGATCCTTGCACGCATGGCGACAAAGCGACCGTAGTGGTCACCGTGACAAGCAACGACGCGCTGCAAAGACTGGCTTCCAGTATCGAGCAAATCGCGGAATTGAATCATCATGAGGCAATGCTGGAGCTGTCGGCATATGACGCCGAAGCGAAATTGGTTGACGAAGCGTCGGAAGAGCAACCGGAAGTAGACGCTACCGGTTCCGATACTGATACAGCCGAAGCGGGTGACAAAAAAACTCGTTCTGCAAAATCAAAAATCTAACTGGAGTTTAGGCTATGACAACCGCTTTTGTTAGGCAATTAGGTGCGGAAGCGGGTGTTCAGCTGAACCCGTTACGCGACAATTCAGAAATACCGACACAGGACAATTACGATCAGGTGTTTGGAATCATGATGCGGGCCACACGCGGACGCATCGATAAACCGTTTAAAGTTAACCGTGCCAACGTAGCAAGTAAGCTCGGCAAGGGCGAACAAATCCGCGTTTCAGCGTTAAATGAAGCGTGGGTGCATGTGGTCGAGGCGTTAAACAATGGCGCTTATGAGGCCGTTGTTCAGCGCCTGATAACTTCGTCAGCGGTAATTAAGTACGCCGTCTGCTACATGGGTTCTGGTTTGGTTTTGGGTACGCCGGTTGTTTCCAGCGGTGCCGTTACCAGCATTCCGATTACCAGTGGCGGTACCGGTTACGGCGTTGCACCTGACATCACTATTACTGGCGTTGGAACAGGGGCATCGGCAACGGCAACTGTTGTTGCCGGTGTGGTTACCGCGCTGACCATAGTGGGCGGAACCGGTTATACCTCAGCTCCGACTGTCACTGTAGCAGATACGCCTAAATTTTTGGCCGAAACGGCGTTACCCAGCATCCCATACCTGTTTGCCGTTAAGCATCTTGAATGCTTTAACGACGGCATTAAAGTTGATTTTAGGGCGGATGAAAAACGCTCTGGCGGCGTCAGTGCTGCCAACGATCAAATCACGCTGATTATCAGGGATATTGACGGCAATGCGCTGTATGAGTTTACCGGTTCGCTAAGTTCTACGGCACAGGATGATTATAACAATTCGGCCTATCTGGCTGATGTTGTATCGGGCAGGACCGATGCTGTCGAGGTGACTGTTGGCTTGCTGGGCACGATTCCGACTACATCAACCGCATATGGCTACAGCGACACGACCGGTCAGCCCAATTGGGCAAAATCCGGCACGCTGGCTTGCTTTACCGAGGGCGGTACCGGTTATTCGACATCCGATTACTCGGCTGCGCGAGTAAAACTGCAATATTCGCCTCAGAATTATGCCTATATCAGTTCTGGCGGCTCTCAGTCGGCGGCATTATTGGCACAGCTGGCGCAATTGTCATTTGATACCAACAGACAGCTAAGATTAGACGTGCCCGGCGGACTTACTGTGGACGCAGCCATTACATTCGTTGAGCAGTTAAACATGGGGGCAAGCCAGACATCGCATTTGATGCATCAGTTTTGGCCTTTGTTTAAGTCTGATGACCCTACAGGCATCAACGGTAAGGGATATTACGGAACGGCAACACTGAATATTGCTTATGCCTGTGCGCGTAACGCTCAAACCAATGCTAAGGGATTTGCGCCAAAGAACTATCCGATAGCTGGTAAGCAATGGCCAGTAAGGCGCACAGGTATTGTTCATGATGCACGGCCTTCTGATCAGGATTTAAACGCCCTGGCCAGAGCCAAGATCAACCCTGTTATGTTTGAAACTTACACCGGTGGCGGCCGTACTGTGTTTCGCGATTCTTTAACTGCGGCACAGGTTGAATCAAGCTCGAAAAAACTGATCGCTGTTGCAGACATGTCTTCGTCAATTGATGATGCCGTGACCCGGTTTAGCAACGACGCGTTGCAGCTGCCGATGGATATTGCAGTGAAGCGCACCAAGGATTATCTGAAGGCGTTATTTGAAGGCGCTCAGGCGGCTGGCTGGATTGTTCCATCGTCTGATCCGAGCATGAATGGTGCTGCGTTTATCTATGAGGTCAAGCCAAATGATGTAAGGCCGTATGACCGTATGGATGTGAGCTATGGCTTGCGCTACGACGGCACCGTAAGGCAAATTTTTGTAACTCAAACGCTACCCAAATAAGGGGCAATAAAAAATGAACGACTTTTTACGAGAAATGCTGAAGCCTAAAAAAGCGGCCAAAAACAAACCGGCTTTGGATGGCTGCGGCGAGGATAAAGACAAGGAAATGCCGGTTCTGGATGGCGCTGTTGATTACACAACGGCCGACATTTCGCTGAAGTCAGTGGCGGCGGTACAGCAATGGGTTGAAACCGATGACCTTGACGAAGGCGAAACTTTGGTCGACCGCCTGATGAATATGTTTGTCGGCATTGCCGACGCCAATAAAGACGGCGAAATCAGTGAAGACGAGCAGGGCGTAGTTGATATTGCCCTGAACGAAGCCTGGGGTTATCTGGAGCAGTACGGCGTTGCAGAGGACGATATTTCAGCGTTACTGAACGACTGGGATAACGATGCCGCTGAACGCATTCGCGATTTACTGGCCGCGTCTTTGCCGGAAGGCGAAGCGGCCGATGCTGATATTGACGGCTTTGTTTTCGGTAGCGGCGATCAAGAGCCAGCCCTGGATGCTGTCTATAAAAAGACCATGGCAGTCCGTGACGGCAAAAAAGTCAGAATCAATAAGCGTATCAGTGGAACTGTTAGGCTTTCAGCCAAGCAAAAAATAGCTATCCGCAAGGCCGGAATGAAATCGCATAGCGCAATGGCAATGATGCATCGCGCTAAATCAATGAAAGTCCGCAAAAGAACCGGGCTGTAATTGTGGCTGAGCCGCCGCTGTCATCCTTATGGGACGGGCTATCGCCGCATCTGATCGCCTCGTTCTATGAAGTTAATCGTGACGGCTCTCGCGTTAATTACGACTTGACCGTTAAAGCGCCGTTGATGGATGTCAATATCGACGTGACGCAGAACTGGCAAAGCCCTTTTGAGAATGTAGGGCAAAGCAATTTCCCTACGTTGCAGCAATTGTTACAGAGCGGAGCCGCTTTACCGTTAGCGCAAATAGCGGATGACAAATTAGGCACGGATCTTAAGAGGCTGGTTGCATCCGTCGATGGCAAGAGCAGCGTAACCAAGCTGAACTCTATTCAGGTATGGAGCGGCGCGCCGCCGGCAAAAATTCAAGGCACGGCGGTTTTTCGCGCCTGGAAAGATGCCGTGTCAGAAGTTGAAAACCCTGTCGATCAACTCATGAAGTGGTCCTTGCCAGTTAATCTGGCCGCTGACGGGTTAATTTTTTCCAGGCTTGCCGACAAAGGCGCGAGCGTGGATACCGTGCTTCCGTCCGAAGTGCCAGTGCTGATCGCCATGAAATACAAAAACAGAACTTATTCGCCAATGGTTATCGAATCCATAGGTATGCCGTTGTCCAGCCCGGTTAATGCCGATGGCCGGTATGTTGAGTTATCCGTGCCAATTACGCTCTGCACTTTAACCGCCATTGACCGGTCAGACTGGATCAACTACACAAAAATCTAACAAGGTATAGCGTCTTGAAACACTTTCCCATCCTGAGAACCCGGCGATTAACGGTACAGCTCAAAGAGCTGAGTATCGGTGACGCTATTGCAATTGCCAATATGCCTGAGCACATGGCAGAGGCTGAACTCGCTGCATTTATTCGCTGCATAACCGCCGAAGTAACGGCCGGACCGACTGATCCGGCAGACTGGACCGTGCAGGAACGAACATTGGTTGTTTCTCATTATTTAGCATCCGTAGTCGATGATGGCCCGGACTTTTCATTAGGCGCTGGTAAATACTCGGATTACCTGGACGGTGCCGCCGATATATCGCTGGCGTTTACGCAAGTGCCTATTGGCGAAGTAGGCGGAGACCGGTGGGAAATAAGACACTTAACCGGCGCAATGGCGGAATCTATCGAGCGGCTACAGGGTGAAATCGACCGGCTTGAATCGAGGCTGCACTGGATTGTCGGCGCTATGGCCGCGCAATTAACAAGGTCCGGGGAAGAAATACCGGAGCTATCGGCAGACGGTGGCTATGATGAATGGCTTTTAGGGCGCATTAATATCCTGATTGGATTCCCTGAAAGCGACTTTGAGAAGTTGATGGGCAGCTATCAGGCGGGGCGCGAAAAGCTGCATCATCTATTCGCCTTTACCTTTGATGATGGCGGTATTGTTATCTTGCCGAAACAAGGAGGTGCGGAAGGATTACCTCCCGCACGATTTCCGGTACGCACCTGCTTGTCAAAACTCGCGTGCTCAATGGCGGGAAAACCTAACGGATTTGGCAGTCAGCCTTAGTTTATATTCGTCAACGTCGCTTAATGATGCACTAAATTTGCCGGTTTCCATAGCAATGCGGTTTTTCGAATCAAAGCCGTTTTCGGACTGGAAAAAATCAAGAGAATCTGAAAACAAAATACAGGTAGCCATCATCGACAGGCTGAACGGGGTCATTAGGTCGTTCGGAGTTTTTGCAAAAGCAATCGCGGGGAGGAGATAAATATGACATTAGGTATAGATTTTAGTCAACGTACAACAAGACTTGGCGCTCTAGTGTTGCTGGGCGTTGTTATAGCACTGCTTTTTTTGGCATTCAGCACGCCTGAAAAAGCCTTTGCCGTCATGACGATCATTGGAACTGCATCTGGACTATTGGGTCTGGCAGTAAAAGACTAATGCCAATCATGACCGAGGTTAAGTTAGTCGTATTGGCGTTATCCGCGGCTTCCATTTTTGGGGCTGGATTTGGACTTTCGCATAAAATCGATGAGGCTAAAATTCAGCGCATGGAGTTTGGTATTTTGATGGCTAACAATGAGGCGAAATCACTGCTTCAGTTAGCCTCAGAACGAGCGGAAACGGCCACGGCCAATGCAAAAAAGTTAAATTCAGAGTTGGATGAAGCCCATGAAGCATTTATTAAAACTGCTGTTGATTACGATCAGCAGCTTGATTCTATCCGCTTGTACGCCGACCGTAGGCCGTGTGGTTCTGGCGCCGCGACAGCAAGTAATTCTACCGGAATTTCTCAAGAAGCCGCCCGTGAAGCCGAACTTGACTCAGAAATTGATAGAACTATCAAAGAGGCGGCAGTTGTTGCGGACATTGCCGCCGACTACGCTCACAACGCCTACACGTTCGCCAATGTAAATAACTGCGGAATACTAAGGGAATGAATATGCCAAGTGATGAATGTAGAATTGCAAAACTTGAACAGCGCATGGATGGTTTGTGCCGTGAACGCAATGAAGATAAAGCCGAAACCAAAGATCTGATCGATAAAATATTCGCCAAGCTTGATGCGATTCTCGATACACAATCAAAACAAAAAGGATTCTGGTCTGGAGTGGCTTTTATCCTATCTGCGATAGCAGGATCATTCGGCATTATTATATATTTTGTAACGGGGAAGTCGGCATGATAAACAGCAGAAACATTAATGATTTAACGACAAAGGCTGCCGACTTGTGTTACTTGTTTATCGCTAAATGCGCCAAGCAGGGAATTGACGTTATCGTTACCAGCACCTATCGCGACGCCGATTCTCAAAATGCTTTGTACGCTCAAGGACGCACAAAGCCAGGGCCTAAAGTAACAAATGCTAAAGCTGGAGAATCCTTTCATAACTACCGTGTTGCTTTTGACTTTTGCCCAATTGTCAACGGCAAGGCAGCCTGGAACGATACCATGTTGTTTGAGCGTTGCGGTGAGATAGCCGAATCAATCGGCCTGGAGTGGGCTGGACGCTGGAAGTCATTTAAAGAGCTGGCGCATTGTCAAATGAGCGGCTACACGCTTGCCGAATTAAAGGCAGGAAAGGCGGTTGTTTAATTTATGAGTCAATTATCTGCAATTTTGCGAGATACCGAAGGCAACGGGATTATGTTCTGGTGCCCCGGTTGTGATGGCGCTCACCGTATCCAGCATGGCGCTGGTACTGGGCCGCGCTGGGGTTGGAACGGCGATACTGAAAAGCCAACGTTTACACCTTCTGTTTTGGTTAACGCTACTGAGCTGACCGAAAAAGGCGAACAAGAGCGTCGGGATTGGGTTGATGCCGGTTATCCGAAGCTTGAAAAACCTTTAGACTCGGTACCGACTGTTTGTCACTCATTCGTAACCGATGGAAACATCCAATTCTTAACTGATAGCACTCATTCGCTGTCCGGACAAACCGTACCATTGCCAGAGTGGTAAAAATCGCCATAATCCTGTGCGAAAACCCTATGCATCAACTCTAATTAGGGCAATCAATCCAGGCTGCCGTGGGCGATTTAATACGCGGCAGACAAATATTAGTAACACTCGGAAAACCCCACCAAAACCAAAAAATTCACATAATAAAGTTATGGCACATTTTCAATTACTGGAATACCGCCATGACCATCAGCAACGCCGCTTACTTGAAAATCTTTCACGATACCGCAAAAGCAAGCGGCGCGAAGGCTATTTCATCTGACTTTTCTTTCGAGATTGAAGGGTTTGAAGCCAACTGGATACTGACCAAGCAATGCCCTTGGCCGGTAGTTTCCACCGCTGGCGAAATTGAAGTACCCATGCCGCTGGGATCAACCGGATGGGAAATGCAGCAAGCCAAGGTTAATCAGCAAGGGGCCATTGCCTTTATGGAAACCACCGTGGGCAGTATTGATCAGATGATGGTCAATTTAATCGCTCAAGGCGGCAAGTTCAACGCCAAAATCTATGAAGGAACTCCGCAGAAATTCTTGCGGGCAAAGCGTATTGAAGATTGTTACATTCAGCTCGATAACGCAGACCGTGATTGGGAAAACCGTTCGCAAATTTTAATGTTCAGCGGAACCCTGTTTTTCCACTATTTTGGAGAAATTATTCAAGGCAATTCCAACGATTACCGCTAATTTTATTTTTAACTTACTTAAAGAGGATTAAATCTCATGCCAGGACCAAATGATTCACCGGCTTATATTGGACCAATCTCCGTTCCTCCTGGAGCAACAGGCGACTTGGTTCCACAGCGCCAAGAAATTGATGCGGAATTTACAAAGAAAACCGGGCTTGTTATTTCCGAGGCGGCAAATGGCAAGCAGGGCGTAGCAACATTAGTAGCTGGAACCCAGGTGGTTTCAAATACCAGTATCACGGCAAACAGCCGCATCTTTTTGACCACCAACACGCCAGGCGGTACACCGGGTTGGTTACAGGTTTCCGCAAGAACAGCCGGAACAAACTTTACAATTTTATCTAGCAGCAATACCGATACCAGTGTTGTTGCTTATGAAATTTTCGAGCCAGCTTAAGTAAATGACAACTACTGGCAATGGCGTTTCTTAAAATAAAACAAGGTGAGTCATTTACTCTGAATGGGCGGTATTTGGAGGATGATGGGATTACCTCTAAATCACTGGACGGAGTAACACTGAAAAGCCAGATAAGGCTTGAAAGCAAACTAATATCGACCTTGACAGTTACAGTACTTAATTCAGCGGAAGGCACTTACAGGCTCGATGCAGTAGAAGGCACCGCAAATTGGCCTGTCGGCACTTTATCTTGGGATATAAAAGAACGGGTATTAGGGGTTGATAGGCTAACGGAAACCCATCAGATCAGCGTAAAAAAAGCGGTTACGATATGAGCATGCATAGATTTGCCATCCCCCCATCATCAACTATTCAGGTAGTCGGTGGGGGGGCGGGTAATGTTGTAGTATTTTCATCTTTTTCGCCACCACCAGGCCTTAGTGCGTATCAGATCGCCGTTAAAAACGGCTTTATAGGTGGCGAAGCTGAATGGCTGGTGTCGTTATCCGGTCCGGCAGGTAATCCATCGGGTAGCGATATAGATGCGCTGCTAGAGCAAAGGTTATCCGATTTGGCCGCTGCGGTCGCCATTGATATAGCCGACCTCAATCAAAAAACAGCCAAGTATGAACACCATCAAGCGACACCGGAAGTGCAATGGGTGGCGCAGCACAACTTGAACAAAATACCAAGTATTACCGTGCTTGACTCGGCGGGGAGCGAAGTGGAAGGGGACTACAGCTACCCTTCATTGGATCAAACACATCTACAATTTTCCTCACCGTTTGGTGGGGTGGCTTACTTTAAATAAGGATCAATCATGGCGAAGAAACTGCTGACCAATTTGGATCTCAATAAAAACGAACTGCAAAATGCCAGGACTCAGAATTTAGCGGCGCCCCCAGGTGCCCCCGTCGCGGGTTTGCGCTACCACGATACCCTTTTACTGTCTGAGCATTTTTACAACGGAACCAGCTGGGTGCCGTGCGATGCGCGACTCCGTAACGGCATCCCTATAACCAATTTAGCCACCGACCCGCTGGCCCGAGGCAATCATACCGGCACTCAAGTCGCTTCGACTATTTCCGACTTGGCTACGGTTGTGCAGACTTATCGACTTGATCAGTTTGCAATGCCGACCGCGTCTGTCGCTTTTAATGGACAGAAAATTACCGGCTTAGGGACTCCGACGGCGGGCTCCAATGATGCCGCCCGTATTGTGGATGTTGAGAACGCCGTCCAGTCGTCGGCTGCGGGGATTGACTCCAAGCCGTCGGTGCGGGTGGTCTCGGTTGCCAACATCGCCACCTTGTCCGGATTACCTACTATCGATGGCATTACATTGCTATCAGGGGAGCGCATCTTGTTGACGGGACAGACGACTTCAGCCCAGAACGGCCCGTATTCCGTGGCAGCGGGGGCCTGGTCGCGCGTGGTCGATGCCGATCAAACCGGAGAAGTCACCCCTGGCGCATTTTGGATGATAGAAGAAGGTACGCTGTACAATAAGACTCAATGGCGGTGCGGCAACTCCGGGGCCATTACATTAGGCACTACGGCCATCACTATCACCCAATTTGGTGCGGCCAGTATGTACACGGGGGGCGCAGGTCTAGTGCTGACCGGTGTGGATTTCTCTGTCGGCCAAGGCGCAGGCATTATTGTTGCGGACGATACGGTCAGTATCGATACCGCTGTCGTGGTCCGCAAGTATGCAGCAACGATTGGCGACGGCGCAGCTACTTCGATCACTGTCACGCACAGTCTTAACACGCAAGATGTTACTTACAGTATTCGCGAGGTGGCGACTAATAGTATGGTGGATTGCGACGTGCAAGCTAACGGGGTTAATACGGTAGTGCTCACCTTCGCCAGCGCCCCGGCTAATAACTCATTACGTGTTGTGGTGCATGGCTAATGAAGAGCTTATCGTATAAAACAGCTCCTAGTATTGCGACTTTGCCTGAAGCAATTAGTGCGTTGGCAGGAGCTATCGCCAGGCTAACTAACAATAACCGTCCATTTTGGTGTACAGGTTCGACGTGGATTGACCTAATGCCGGTACCCGGCGAAATACGCATGTACGCCGGAGCCTCCGCCCCGGAAGGCTGGTTGATCTGCGATGGATCGCAAATACTGATAGCGACGTACCCGGCACTGGCCGCTGCGATCGGCACCACGTACGGAGGTAATGGCACGACGCACGTGGCGCTGCCCGATTTGCGTGGTCGCATGGCGATGGGCGCGAGCACCGCACATGCCCTTGGAGCTACAGGCGGGGCAGAGTCAGCTACCCTGACTACCGCGCAAGTGCCGCTGGCTGCGCATACGCACACGGCTACGTTTACACCCGGCGCGGATGTTTCGGTTAATATCGCTATCCCTGCGGTTTCCGGCGCTGACGCAACAACCAATTCACCCGGTACAGGAGTAAACCTTGGCGTAGGCTTGGCGGATCTTAACGGTGTTGGAGCCGGTACCGGGCCAGCCAATATTTACAGCACCAGCGCAGCGAATACCACATTGAAACCGTTTTCGGTGTCGGTGCCTGCCAGCTCCGGTACGGTTGCGGTCAACGCCAACACTGCATCGTCCGCAAGCCCCGTTTCGCTACTGAACCCGTTCTGTGCGCTGAATTTCATTATTGCTACATGAAAGAACGTGGTGAAAAGGAAGTAAAATGCTCTTAATTGAACTTGTAGATCGCTTTGAATCTCAGGAACATCCAATCGGAATGCTGGACACCACAGTTATTCTTGCGCAGGCTATCGCCGCCGTCAGCTTTTACGCGGGTTATGCTGTACTTGCTGCGCATCTGGCAATACCGATTGCCGATCCTGCGCCGGTAACGCCGACTCCATACCCGGAGATAACGGAGGCCACCGATATAAGCGTGTCTGAATGGGCACTTATCCGGCCACTTTTTCTGTTGTATGTAGAGCGAGAAAATGCATTGCAGCTTGAAGCATCGCGCGGTATGGGTATTGACCCATTTGGTCGGACATCGTCCGAGGTTGCCGCCGATATTGCGCTAATGGAAAGCAGTACGGAGCTGCCGCATAGGGCATCTTGTAGTCCTATTATTACAATTTAGCAGAACCGCAATGATCCTAACCCCATCTAACGGCAAAGCCTTACGCGGCGATATTATCAAATCGGCAGTATTGCGCTACGACCTGTCACCGGTGCCGTCCACACTTGAGGCCGAAATACGCGTTGATGATGAATTGCGCAAGTTATTGGCCGAAGGTCAGATAATCAACTGCAACGGCGATGATTTTCGCATCATCAAGCCCGTGGGCGGATCGGGTAAAGATGCCCAGGGGCAGCACGATTTAAGCGTTTTGCAGATCACAGCTTTGCTGAATGCTTGCCATGCGGTAACGTTCGTGCGGCAAAGGGCCATTATTAAAGAAAACGCGGTGTTATCTGAAATCTACCGTGCGGCCGGGGCGACGCTTCGACCTGTGGACGGTGATTTTAAGGTTGACCGGTTTAACTGCATGGTCGGCGGCACGCCAAGCTTTCATATCGCAAAATTATTGCAGGAAGAGGGCGGCGTGGTGCGTTGGAAAAACGGCAAGCTCGGATTTTTACGCCTGCCTGATTTGTTTAAGCAGAAAGCGGCCATGTTGCTACCGGACAACGCCAGTGAAAACGTAGTCAGTGGATTCCTTGAGCGCCATGAAATAGCGGCGTTTTATTCAATTTCTCCGACCGGAGAAGTTGTACATGGCAATCGTGAAAAGCCACGGTCGGCCGAATTTGTGCTGGGCAAAAACCAATTGCAGCTGATTAATATGTCGCGTTGCTTGGTTCAGCGAAAAATATCAAAGACTTCATATAACGAAAAGCTGCACGCCGGTGACCTGATTGATTTTGTCGGTTCCGGTCCGCTGGTTATCGTTACCGCTGCGCATGTCTTTCAAGGCGGAACTGATGGGGCAGGCAGCAATCAGTACACAAAGCTCTGGTTGAGCGGATTATCATCATGACAAGTTACGGAACCTATCCGGGGAAATACCCGGCCTTCGTCGAATCCTACGAAAAAACAACCCGGCAGGTGCGCGTGTCGATACCCGGTATTACCGACGGAAAGGACGTGTTCCCGGTGTCCGAAATCGAATACCCAATAGGCGACAAGTCGCGCATTGTAGAGGGGCAGCATTCAACTGAAATAGAAATTCTGCCCGGTGACCATGTTTGGGTGATGTTTATCCGCGGCGATGAACGCTGTCCGATTATTACCGGCTACCGAAACCCCAATGCGCCCAGTTCAAATTCAATCGACTGGCGCCGGTTTCATCATGCCAACATAGAACTGACAGCCGACGGCGTTATGCGCCTTAATGCGAATGCCATTGAGATTAATGCAGCGACGACAATTACTACCAATGCGGCCAATGCCATTATTAACGCCAATACCGACATTAACGGATCAACGCTAACCCACAACGACAAGTCAGTGGGAGACAATCATCAGCATTCTGGGGTTCAACCAGGATCAGGAAACACAGGGGCACCAACATAATGAACCAGCCAAGCAAATCAAATTTATTGTTCACCTTCGCCGATATGTCGGTTAAGGACAAAGCCGCCAAGCAGGTAATGAAATACTTCGCCAGAGCTGGCACTAATGTCGTATCGCAAGATGTATCGACGCAGGTAAAACGCACATCCGGTATCAGTTACCGGGAAATGCTATTGACCTTTGGTGACTCTCAAAAAGTGCTGTTTAGAATTAAGCAGTCTGGCGACATTTATCAAGTATTGCTGAACGGCAAGCTGGTCCCGATCAAACGCCAAGATGACCATATTGGTGCTGTCACCGAGATAGTGCAAATGATGGACTCCGGACGCACTAAGTTTCAAGCAAAGCTGGCGGCCGCGGTGGTCAAGATTCCGCCGGCTATAAAAACAGCTGCACCGAAAATGCTTCAGGTGTTGACTGAAAAGCGCGATAGCCTGAGGTCGGCCATTGCCGATGTTAGGGCTGAAATAGCGCAGATTCGCGGCGATTCTGCCAGTGCATAATGCCCATGTAGCCCTGCATTACCGGTTCCTATGTTGGCTTTCCGAAAAGCAGCGTAAGCCAGGCGCAGCTTCACTATTACACGCTGGCGATGCGTGAAGAAGATCCGGAATGGAAGCCTGCCCACTTGCCCAGGAAAACCGGCCAATAATTCCACTAAGTCATGGCGATAATACCGTCATGACTAAAAATATAATCAACGACTTCATTAAGATCGAAAACGCCGCGCATGACGGCGCTTTCGGTGACAATCCGCGAGCAATCCCCACCGATGCTCAGTCCGTAGCGGGAAATTATAAACTTGGCCGGGTTACCGCTTACGGGCTACCTATCGCCATCGAACAACCACGCAATTCATATCGTACCGGCATAGACCAGAAGACCGGCAAGCGCTGGACAAACCGAATGGCGGCGCATTATGGCTACTTTTCCGGCACCAAAGGCGCAGACGGTGACGGAGTAGACTGCTTTATCGGTTTCTATCCGCAATCGGAGTACGTTTACATCATCAATCAGTTTGTTGGTGGGCGTTTCGATGAGCACAAGGTTTGTCTTGCGTTTCCTGATGAACAATCCGCAATAAACGCATACCTGAATAGTTACGACAAAGGCTGGAAAGGTTTGCACTCAATTATTACAGCATCCATCACCCAATTTAAGTGGTGGCTAAAAAACGGCAACATGAAGAACCCAATTGCACTCAATCATTTACCCTTTGAAGGACTTGAAACCATGAGACAACAAGTAGCCTGGGACAGCACTGAAAACCCAAAAGGCATGACCTTGGATAAGGTGCTGTACGAAATAAAGCGCGCCGATGGCGGCAATAATTTGATATTCGACGCAATCTGTATGCGGGATATTTTGGATGATGCTGACAGCGTAATTACGTTTGATGCCCTGGTTACGCCTTACGCACAACTTGAGCGAAAGATGCAGGTACTAAAAAACATAATGGATCGTTCTGGTGGTGCAATCAAGACAGCGGCGCTACAGATCAGTGACCCATTCAAGCAAAGCGGAGTAGCGCAAGTGGCGGCGGTATTTGAGCTATCGGACGGGCAAACTGTATCGATATTTTTCCATAACCCGGATGTGGACCCGCGCAAGATCCAGCAAGGCGACGAATTGATCAGCTGGAAGTGGCTGCTCAATAAAAAGGACATCACAATTGTGGTTGCCCCAGAAAAAGGCGTTGACTTGAACATCATGAATGTTGCCCAGCGCATCATGAAGCTGGCGGAGAAAAACAGCGCGGCATTTATCCGTGCGAACGGTAAGCGGGCAGAAAAAATGCAGGCTATTGAGGATATAAAGGTTGAAATTGTTGGTCTTGAGGCTGAATTAAAGACAGTTCTACATGAACTTGAAGTCGCCAAGGTTGAGGCCGAGGATGTGGCGGTTGTTGACCCCGTTGTTGATCCACAGTCCGTTGAAGGTGATGACGCAGACCCAGTAATAACGCCTGAATCTGAATTAACTCCTGCCCCTGAGATTACTCCTGACCCAGCGGCCGAAACAGAAGCGCTAAAACAAGCAACCTTACAAGCTCTGGTTGATAATTTTGGCTGGAAAAATCAGTCAACCGTTGGCGGCCCGTTATTTTGGGTGACCAAAGAAATTGGCGGCGGACACAAGGGCGGAATGGTTAACCCTGATGGAATTCGCCGGGTAAGCGCCAAGTTTGAGGAATCTAGCATGATTGCCATGCACGGCGACAATGTTGTGGCTCGGTCATGGTTTGATGTTAGCAAAACCCCTGAAGAAAACGCAGATGAACTCAACCGGGTAGTTAATTCGATTGATCCCAATTATGTTAAGCCTGATGAAAGCGAGGTTGTTGACCCTAAGCCGGAACTAGAATTAACGCCTGTGCCAGAAATTACACCTGATCCTGAAGTAATTCCAGAACCAGAAACAATAATTCCAACTGAAGAGCAAACCAATGAGCAAGAAAACGAGCAAGCAGAAATTACGCCGGAAACAGAAACGGGCGGAGCGGAAGGCGATTTAGTTTCGACCAAACCATTTGATGATTATGTGTCGGATGCCAATGGCGATTTATATGATGCAGCAAAAAATTATTTCAAGTCAGAATTACAGAATAAGGTTGTAAGAACAGTTATTGGTGATGTTTATATTATTGGATCAACCTTTACCGAAATGAAGCGTGGATTAAAACGCGATGAGATTAAGGCTAATTTATTTTCGTTTATTGAGCCTATCTTGACGAATGGATCTTATAAAGGAAAAGAGGAGCTAAATAAACTACGCAATGATAGTTTTATAGCATTTCACTTTTTTGAATTGGATAATATTAAGATAGGTGAGTATTTAGTCAATGCGGGTGTTACCGTTGCTCAGCGAGTAAGCGGAGAGCTTGAGTTTGATTTATCTGCCTATGGGTTAGGCCATAGTAATGAAGTAAGGTGGCAAAAAAGAAAAGGGGGTAGCCCGCTACTCCGGTCAAGAGCCGAAGACGAATTACCCCCCATAGAGTCAGCAGAGCCAGCTCTTGATTCAAGTTTAGATCAAGAAAGCGAATCAATCAATTTAATCATCTTAAAAGTAACGGATTTAGATGGTAATGAGCTTGTAGAGTTGGAGGATGATGTTAATGAGCATGAGCAAATCGACGAACCTGAAACAGAAAACGAACCCATACCGGTTACCGCCGGTAGTGACGAAACTATTACTCCTGCGGGCGAAAAGTCCGACGAAATGGATAGCCAAGTTAAAGAACCGATCAACGAAGCCCAAGCGGTGGAAGATCTGGCACCGGCCGTAAGTGAAGCGGCAATAGAGCCACAAGTTAACCCAATAAAAGCGGGATTTGAGGCGGAGCTTGAGGCGCTAAAGCTTGAAACCGACATTGAGACATACGATAAGCGACTGGATGAGATTTATGAGCGCATTGAAGCTGCCGGGTTAGCTGAAGAAATGGATGCTAAACTGCATGAAACGGCTGACGTACTGACTGAGTTACTGATGGAGGCTGAGAAGAATTTCCAGGAATAGTCTTGCTAAAATGACGGTCAAGATTGGTTAAGCGTCATTCTTACCGGTTTTTTAATAACAAGCCTCTTAATTGAGGCTTTTTTATGCGAGCAGGAAAAGCGGGCGTTTCCATGCTCCGCAGCGCCCTAAGATATTGGCACAATCGCCATTATCAGGATGCAACAAATGCTATCGTTTTCAGAAAAAAGAACCTCCCAGCGCATTATCGTTGAGCAAAACAAAATCCTTTCTGGTTCTCCATTATTTACAGCTAAACGCAACGCCCAAAAGGTCAAGCTTGAGGCTATGGCTAAGTTGGGGATGGTTGCAAAAACTGTTGCAGGGATACAGCTTGAGCCAAGCGATGATGGTGCTTTTTATGAAATAAAAAATGCAACACCAGGGCGAGAAGATCAGTTTATTAATAAGTCACCGCTTTGGGAGCGCACCGGGCCCAGTGCGTCGTCAGAATCCGAAGATCAGACCTTCTTACTCCCAGAAGCCAAAGACGGCTTAAATAAAAGTGTAGACCAAAATTCAAATATCAGCAACTCAAACTACGGGCTGCAAACCAGCGGCATTAAGACCAGAGAAAAAATAAACGACCAAGTTAAAGCCGTTGCCAATCAAATCCAAGCTGGGAAAGACCCGGCAACATTGACTGCTGACGAGGTGGCGCTGCTTAAGCAGTATTCCGGAAAGGGCGGCTTAACCATCAATTCGCAGTTCGAGTATTTTACACCAACCCCGGTTGCTGAGGGTACTTGGGATGCACTTAAAATTAACGGGTTTGAAAACGGGAATGTTCTTGAGCCGAGTACCGGTGCAGGCGTGTTCCTGGCTACCAAGCCGGCCGGCGTTATTGCCACCGGTACCGAGATTGACCCGACAAGCGCCACAGTCGCCCAAGTGCTTAACCCGACCGATCAAGTTTCAAACCAGTCTTTTGAAAAGCTGGCGGTCAATGCCCCGGATAACAGCTTCGATGCAGTCATCGGCAACGTTCCGTTCGGTAACGCGCGCGGTCCGTCAGCGCACGATGATCCGGCCTATAAATCAGAAAAGCTGATTGAGCGCTATTTTGTCAACCGGGTTATTGATAAGGTTCGTCCGGGCGGCTTGATTGCGTTGGTTGTGCCGGTCAATATCATCCGGGCCAAAGGCAAGGCTTGGGAAAAGTTTCGCATTGCAATCAGCAAAAAAGCCGAGTTTTTGGGCGCCCATAAGCTTCCTTCGAAAACTTTCGCCAAGCAAGGCACCGATACCGTTGTTGATGTTCTGGTTATGCGTAAGCACAGCGCCGATTTCCTGAGCACTATTAACGACCTTCCATTCGATACATTGATAGCGGCCAATGTGGTATGGCCGGAATTCATCGAAGGCCGATACTGGCAAGGCGAAGGCAAGCGCTTTATTCATGGTGAATTTGTACCCAAAGACCCGACCAAGTTCCGCGACACGGACAAGGTTATTGCCGGCGAGAATTTTACTGACGAGTCATTAAAGCGCGCGCTGGCTGTTAAGTTTTCCAGTCGCATTGACTGGACCATGTTGGATGCCGCCGAGCCCATTGTCCGTAATTATACCGAAGGCGACCGCCGGGAAATGAACGGCCTTGATTATGAACTGAAAGACGGCGTATGGATGAAGGTCGCTTATACAGACAATACGGTTGCGCTGGATTCGGCCATCTATGGCGTTGAATCTATGACCGCATTGCAGTCAATCATGCAATCGGAATCGGGCATTTTGTCGCTTGGCTGGGGGCATATTGAGTCAATAGCAGAAACATTCCCGAACATGGTCCCGCAAAGCGTTAAAGATGCGCTCAAGTTCTCCCGCCTACAGCCGGATGATGTGCAGTGGAGGGCATTCCGAGGCGCTGTCATCGGAGCAAAGATTGAGGCCTATACCAATGGCCGAACCGACGATCCAGGCGAATTGGCTGAATTAAAAGAGCTGATTCTGCATGAAGTTATCCAGTATGGCCCCCCGAAAGATATTAAGGGTTTGGTACTGGCCGGAAACGACTCTAAGCGCCTGGGCATGTTTATCAACTCAGTGGACGAGTCCGGTAATTTCTCCGCTTTGATCGAAGCTGGCTCCATCCAGCAAGAAACCGACAGCTTTAACTCTAAAGACGTGCTGTCGATTATCGATTACTTGTTCGAGCAGAACCAATACCCGATTGAACTTGGGGTCGTACTATCACTTTACGACGGCGACATGCTCATAGAGGACCTTGGCGACATAGTTACCAAAATACCTGGACTGGCCGTTTCTCCGGATGGATTCATTTACCCATTCGACCAATACTGTTCTGGGCTGATTTATCCAAAACTCAACGCGATGCGCGATGCGATGGTGCAGGAAAAGGACAAGCGCATTATTGAGCAGTACAAAAAGCAAATTGAAAGCATTGATACTAAGTGCCGCAAAACGCCGACCGAAAATATTACGTTTGGGATGCGGCAAAAATGGTTCAACCATACTGCTTACGCGCTGGAGTTCTTGAAAGCCAACGGCTATAACCGAGCCATCGACTATAACGAAGAGCGCGGCGAATTCGTATCCAACAGCACCGGTGGCATTGCATCACAAATCGTCAATTATCTGAACGATAAGCCGGTAATGGGCGGCGTCAAGGTATCTGAGTACAAAGACGGTATTCGTGCGCTGGAAGAGCAATTTGACGCCTTCATGAAGTCGCACGCCGATAGCGAAGACTTGACCAGCGAATATAATCGTAAATTTAACGGTTATGTCGAGTTCGATTACAGTTCAAGTGATTTGAAGCTGAAAAATATCGATGATAGATTGGTTCCGCACAGCTATCAAAACGAGGCGATACGACGATTATCACGTGAAGGGATCGGTATTTTAGGGTTCGATGTCGGCCTGTGAAAAACCCTAAGTTCGTTTGCGCTGCAAGCTTACAACGAACAAATGGACCGGTCTAAGCGGACTTGTATCGTGGTTCCTGATGCGGTGCTGGCGAATTGGTATCATGAACACCGGGCGTTTTATAAAGACACATCGAAGATGCTGTTTGTTGGCATGTCGCCTAAAACAAATAAAGACGGCGGCATTCAACGCGAGCCAATACTGGACGAGCAGGGCAATCCAAAGCTGGTCAATGATAAGGAAATCTATCAAGACATCCTGACTAAGGACAACAAGGACATTATCTGGGATAAGATGCACAAAATCCCGCAGTCTAACTTTTCCTTGGTGGTGATGTCGCATTCTCGGTTCGGCATGATTCCGGTAAAGGGCGACACCAAGCGTAAATACGCAGACCTGATGATGTCGCGTGAGTTATTAAGTGCCGGCGAGGCCGACAAGCTGATGAGCGCGAATCCAGGGAAAGTATCGTATGCAGATGCGCAAAATAATGACCGGTTAGGGCAGAAATACTCGGACGAAGGCACGACCAAGCAGGATGCTTACCCATATTTTGAAGATATGGGTTTTGATACGGTTATCGTGGATGAGGCGCATTTTTTTAAAAATTCATTTTCTCCGGGTAAAGAATCGCAACGCATAGCGTACCTGCCAACACCGAACCCATCACAACGCGCTATCGATATGTCGCTGAAAATGTCCCATATCCGGGAGATTAATGGCGGTAGGGGAGTAATTTTACTTTCAGCCACTCCTGTTACAAACAGTCCTTTGGAGATTTACAACATGCTGTCTTTGTTGATCCCAATGGAAGAGTTTGAGGCGTTTGGGGTGTACACGCCTGATGATTTCGTACGCGTGTTCGGCGATATTCAGCACATAGAAAAAATGAAGGTATCCGGGGAAATCGGCAATGTTGATGCAATGGTTGGCTTCCAGAACCTTGACGGTTTGCGTTCGCTGTTCCACAAATATTCCATTATCAAGAATGCCGACGATGTGAAACTGCCATTGCCGGATTCAGAAGAAGTTCAGGCAACCGTGGAATTGTCGGATGAGCAACAGGAAATTTATGTAGGGTTAAGAGCTGAAGCCAAAGACGCCACATCAGGCGATCAGAAGGTACGCGAAGCGGCAAGGCCGCTTTTTTCCATCATCCGGGACATGGATAGGACTACGACAGACCTTGATATGTTCCACAAGCGCATTACCTTTATTTTCAAATCAGAGTTTAAAGATGCTGTTAATTCAGCGCTGGTTAAGATGCCAAAAACCGTGCAGCGCAAAGAATACGACTCCGATCAGGAAAAGGATGTTGTTATCACAGTACCGTTTGAATATGAAGTCACCGAGAATAATGGCAAGATTATTGTGATGATGACCGATGCCGGCGAAGAGGATATGGTTAATGCTATCCAGAAAGTCGGTATTCCAGAAGATGAGGTAGCGCACCCAATTACGCCAAAGTATGCCGAGTTGCTTAAAAATCTGGCTCATGAAATGGAATTGGGCGGCAAGCAGATCATTTTTATCGAGGAAAAAACCCAGCACAAAAAGTTGGCTCGAATCCTGGTCCATTTTCTGCCGATTACCTTAGCGAACATTGGCATTATCAATGCAACCGATGCCGCCGGCGAAAAGTTGCAGCGTATTTCCGACGATTATAATGCTGGAAAAATCAAGATTGTGATTGCCAACAAAAAAGCCGAGGTCGGAGTAAACCTGCAAAAAGGTACGTCAGCGATCCACCATTTAACTTTCCCTTGGGTACCGGCCAGTATGCAGCAGCGCAATGGCCGAGGCATCAGGCAAGGCAATACCGTCGAAACAGTGCGTATTTACCATTATATCGGCAAGGGTTCGTTTGACCTATTCAGGCTAAACCTGATCAACCAAAAAGGCAGCTGGATTAACGATATTTTGCGCGGTACCGAGTCCAATATGGAAAGCAAGGGCGACGGGCATTTGTCGGCCGAAGATGTGATGGTGCTGCTGTCGGATAATCCAGAAGAAGCGCGCGCGAGAATGGAAGAGTCCAAGGCCAAGCGCGAGAAGGCTAAAAAGGGAAAAGCCGATAAAGCGATGGTGATTAACTTGAACCAGCTTATCGAAGCGCGGCGCAAGTTATCCTTGCTGTCTGGATGGAAAGCTGACGAAAAAACCAAGATTGAAGACGAAATCAGCAAGCTGAATGCCCGCATCGAGGCCCACCAAGACGACGGCACCGAAGATGCCAAAAACAAACTGATCGACTTAAAACGCAAGCGTACGATTCAGGCGAATAAACTATCAGGGCTGGATGCCAAATACCAAGCTATCGAAGAATCGGCGGCGTCTTCCGTGAAGCAGAAGACAGTATTCCTAAAGGCTAAGGCTGCTTCCGGTGAACTGCCGTTTGATACCGGTGCCATTGATAACCCGGATTCCGTGTTGATTACTCGGGATGGCCGGGTAATACGTGCCGGCATGGTGTTCGATTTCACCACGGAAAAATACGGCGGAACGGCCATTACCGGGTTGCGCCTGGTTTCGGCGATTGATTCAAAAACTCAAGCGGTATCGTTGCTGTCCAAGGGCTCAACCTATGTGCAAAATATCGGCCTGGGCGAGCTTTACCGTTACGCTATGAAGACGGTGGCGATGACAACCGAAGAATGGGATCTAATGTCTAAATTGTCGCGGGAATTATCGCTACAGGAAGTCATTGACCTGGGCCGCGATACCGTTGATAAATTCAAGTCCGAAATCAAGCTGAAGTACGCTGAATATTACCTTGTGGATGCCGGTGACGGCGAAGTGCTGATAGTAAAAAACAACAGCTCTTATGAGACACTGGACAAAAAGGCGTTCACTTGGCCGGAACTGAAAAACGAGGCGCAAAAATGTAGCGTTGCCAAGTATTACCTGGGCAATACGCTGTATGGTGTTGATGATTTTATGGCGTTATTGTTTGGCGCTGAATGGAAAACGGTGATTGAGCAATTTGCCGAAAATGCGACTCAAGAGGATGTTATTAAATCCTGCAATGCGGCTTATCTGGACATTGTTAAGCGTGTTTCTAGTGGCGATGAATTTCTATTTATGTCATCAAACGCCAATTACAACCTATCGAGTGTTATAAATCAGATTGTACCGGATATTACTGGCGACAACCGGCAGCAAATAAAAACTTGGGTTTCCGAGTTTATATCCGGCCGTAAAGTCTGGTACGACGAAGAGAGTATTAAGCGCAAAGCCGAAGCCGACCAAAAAGCACGAGAAGCGCTTAAAAGCAGTCCTGACTACAAAGAGGTTCCTGCTGATGTGACCAGCCGACTCGCAGCAAAAGGCATTACAGCAAAATACAATGCCAGTTCTATTTATGCACGCCGTAATTGGCCTGCTTTCTCGTTGCTATTACTTCAAGATGAAAGCGGTAAGAATGGCTTGCTGTTTGCTACCAAGGACCGGTTAAAGAGTTCATTTGGCGCTCAGTTTGGTGCCGATATTTCCGGTGATTTCCGGGGCGCTTGGTGGTATGTTTCATCTAGCACTGATATTAATGCGCTGGTTTCGGTTGTGCTTGATGAAAAAGAAGTAGAGCTGGTTAATGCCAACAAGGGCGCCCCAGAAAAACTTAAAATCCCGGCTGGCAAGGTTGCTGTTGGCGATATGTTAGCGGGATTTACCGTAAATAGCCTAGGAAAAACCTGGGAAGCCAAAAGCTATGATATAAGTTCAGTAAAACGAGATTCCGGCTTCGATATTGAAGAAGGTGATTTAATTCAATATGCAAGGTTCTAACATGCGACTTTATAACAAACAGGATTTACAGGACCCATTATTCGAGGCGCTGGACAATAACAAAAGCGAGGTCGAATTTATCAAAAAATACGCTACCAATGTCGGTAAAATCATCAAGAAAAAGCCGCAGTTTTACCGCTATTTTGGTCCGTACTGGTGGGCTTTAAAAGCCATTATGCTTAAGTATGATGTGCCGGGAATTGATGACTTTATCGACTTGGAGTGGCTTGATCGAATCAATCTTGCCGGCGATTCTTACGTTTGTGTAGCGGCATGGGCCATGCAGGAGAGCCGAATAGAGGCCATGGAGTTACCTACTAATTTGGTTATGTTGGAAGATGAAGACGGCAATGTAACCGAGTGCGTAGTCATTGACCCATTTCTTGAGGCGCTAGTTAAGAGCGGTTGAATGCAATTAATGCGACTTCGATAAGTCATAACATCGACTAGCCATATTCCACCGGAAAACCAACCAAAAAAACCACAACTGACGCTCCATAATTAGCCAAACTACCATCATAGCGGCTAATTATGGCGAAAATCTTCTCACAGCTTGGTATATCAAAGCGTCAATTTATGACGACGCATGTTGATCCTGCTAAGCAAATTTCACAGGCCGATACATTCCTTTACGGTTCTGGAACCACCACAGTAGCAACGCTGTTAGGTTCCGGTAGGCGCGTAGCCAAGGCCCGGCAACTGATCTATGAAAAGTGGTCGACCATGGAGGCTGACGCAATATGCTCATCGGCTTTGATGCTACTTGTTACCACGGCACTCGGCGGGCATGAAACCACCGGGCAAATGGTCTTCATCGAAAAAAACCCAAAGCACCAAGACGACAAGCGCATGACTGCTATGGTCGACGAGATTGCCGAAGATTTGACCGGGCTATTTAATCGTGTCGCCTATCAAATGGCCTATACCGGGTCCGCATTCGGCGACTCTTATGCACGTATTTACAGCAATGGCCGTGGCGTTATCGACCTTTACACGGACGAAATGGTTCGTCCGCCACTGGTACAGCCGTTTGAGCGCGGTAGTCGCACTGTCGGCTACGCGGTCTATGTCGGAGAGCGTAATTTCGAAAAACTGGACGTTACCCAGCTGGCCCGGTTAAAAATGCCGCGTACCCAGTGGGTGCCGCAGAACGGCGTTGTCGAAAAATCATTGCGGATTGCGATTACTGAAGACGATCCTGATAAGCTGCCAATTATGCCCGCTATGGCCGGCGGCTCATTGCTTTATAACGCCGAAGAATCATATGACAACATGGTTGCATCCTTAATGGGCTTGGTCGGCCAGCGCTGGATGGATTCGATTGATGAAAAAATGCTCTCGGTCAATCTGGAGTCCATGACCGTTGACCAACAAGACAAGTTCGTCGGCTCGATTGTAAAAATGCTCAAGCGGTCAAAGGAGCTGGCCGAAAATGCCGTCAAGGGCGGAAAGCCGATCATGGAGCGTATCCGGCATATCATTCCGGTATTCAATGAAAAGCAAGTCACGCAAATTGACGCATCCGGCGCACAAACAGGCCGTTCCGGGACTATTTCCATTGAAGATGTCATCCTACATGCCCGGCTAATGTCCGGCGCTATTGGCGTTGATTTGGCGATGCTGGGTTTTGCCGACCAGCTCAGCGGCGGACTTGGTGATGGTGGTTTTTTCAGGGTATCGGCTCAGGCCGCAGAGCGCGCGCGGGTGATTCGTTCGGCACTGGCCGATTTCTTCAACGATGTCATCGATATTCATACCCTTAAGCGCTATGGCGTGGTTTTCCCGGCCAATGACCGGCCTTGGGCAATGAATTTTTATGGCTCCATTTCCTCACTCGAAGCCGAAAGGCAGCGCAGCAAAGTAGACGGCGCCAACGCGGGAATGGTCTTGGCGCAAGCCATTCAAATGTTCAAAGACATGGGCTGCACGTCTGAAATTTTAGCGGACATACTCAGCAAAGAATTTCTGCTAGACGAAGAGCAAGCCAAAATGTACGCCAAGATTTTGGATGTTAAGCCGCCCGAGCCGCCTGAAGGCGATGGCGGCAATGGCGGTGGGTTTCGATGAGCCTATACGACGACATTTCAAACTCACTTTCCACAAAAGGACTGACAACCGCAGTAGGCGACGGAGTTAACTCGGCGCTGGGCGGCGTCGGTGAAGGTATAGCTGGAGCGCTGGGTGGCGGCACATTCGGCAAGGCCGTTTCCAATATCGGCACCAGCATGGCTCGTAATGCCGCCGTCGGCCTGGTCAATAAATACGTACCAGCCAAAGTGCAGCGCCTGGCGAATGCCGGTACCGGTGCATTGGGCGACATCATGAACGGCGATTTTAACAATGCCGGTCTTCGCCTGCTGGATTCTGGACTGCTCAGCGAGTTTCTGCCCGGCATGGATGGCGTCGGTTCTCAAGCTCGATACTGGGGAACGCCGACGCCGCTATTTGGCGGCATAACCCCGGCAGAAGCACGAAGCATCTATCAAGAAATGCGCAGCAATCAATATTGTCGTAAGAATTTATGGCTGATTGAGGTTGAAAGCTGGCTGCTTGATGATGTTTCAGGCCGATTCAATATGTTTGCTATCGATCTTGAATATACGCCGCTGACTATCTCCGGCGAAAAACGTAAGATCGGCGCAGCCCATGTGGATTGCGTCAACTCGTCCGATCCGATTGAACTGCGAATGACCACGATGGATGATACCAGTGGATTTGTTAAAAGCTGGTTCCGCACCCATTGCGCCGCCGCAGCCGCACCAGACGGCACTGTAGGCGTTCCATCCGAATATGCTATCAAGATAAAAGTCGTTCACGGCTTCATTACCCAGAGCAGTAACCTTGGCGGTTATCAGGATCTTGGGTTATTCCGTTGCGCATCAATGGACGTAAGCCTGTCCCGTCGTGAAGATGGGTTGCAAGAACTACCGTTAACATTTGTCCAGTTGGACACCTTTATTAAACCGTAAATCATGCCTCTACAATCCGACTCACAAGGCTTTTTAATCGGCGATGTCGTTACCGATATTCGCCGTGCAACCGATCATCTTCTGGCAATCCGCGCCGATATAAGGGCAATTAAAAACGCAGTTTCCGGCGTGTCGCCTGGGAGCCGAGAAAGCGGCAATGCTCGCGGTTCCGACAGCGGAGGCAGTATCCGCGCCAATAGTCTCCGCAGTAGCACTGCTACACCAACCGGCTCGGTAGGTGGAAATCCAAGTCCGGCGATTAGGGATTTATCATTGATAAATTCCAATGAAGTGGCTACGCCAGGTGGAAGAACCCGTGATGCTTCTGGAAGATTTATTGCAAACAGAAATGCCGGGGCGGATTCATCTGGAGCGCCAGGTGATGATCCCGAGGATAAAAATAAAAATAAAGAAAAAGAACAGGGTCGCCTTTTAAATGGCTTCGCAAACCGGATTGCCACAGCCATAACCGCAACAACTGCTGGCGCCGAAGAAGCCGATCCAACCATCAAAGCATTTAAAGAAGTCGCTGAACCGCTTGCCCGAGGTTATGAAATATTTGCCGGTGGTGACAAAAAAGAGCGCTGGTATAGGAAAATATTTGGCGTACTCAATAAGATTAGAGGAGAAGAATCGATATTCAACCGCATAGCCAGAAGTTTGCATAATATTGAGAATAACCCTGGCGGATCGGGTGGTGCCGGTGGAAGTGGCGGTAGTGGTGGAGTAGGTGGCGGCTTAATAGGCATGTTGGCCGGGCTGATGGGTGGTAGAGGCTTGCTTGGCGCGGGTAGAGGATTGCTTGGTGCTGGAGCGGGATTATTAGGCGGCGCAGGAAGGGGTTTGCTTGGTGCAGGCAAGGGATTATTTAAGAGAATACCTATTCTTGGCGCCCTACTTGGTGGCATGACAGCCGCTTCTGATGTTTACGGGGCTGAAAATGATAATACCTTAGCGCGCGGGGAAAAAGACAGGCGAGACGGCAAAGCGGCCGGCGGCTTGGCCGGAAGCTTCGCGGGGATGGCAGCAGGAGCTAAGCTGGGTGCAATGGCGGGAGCTTTTGGTGGCCCCATTGGTGCGGCTATAGGGGGGGTAGTCGGCGGCGCAGCGGGAATGTTCTTCGGTGATCAAGCTGGGCAAATTATCGGCGAGAAAATGGGGGAATGGACAACCCAACTTCGTGAGGCGGACATACCTGGCAAGATTGTTGGGGCGTGGGAAACAACAACCAGTGCCATAAAAAGCGGCTGGGACGGCGCTTTAAAGCTGATGTCAGATACTTGGGGCAAAGCCAAAGACCTTGGCAATGCGGCTAATGACTTTGTGAAGGACAAGACCGGGATTGATGTAAAAGCAGAAGTTAAAAACGCCTATGACGACGTAGTTAAATATACCACAGATACCGTTATTCCATCCTTAGTAGACCTGAAAAACAAGGGGGTTGATGCAGCGGGAAAGGGTGCTCAATGGGTTGGTGAGAACACGACAGTAGGCAAAGGAGCCAAGGCCGCATGGAATGGAATGAAATCAATTGGTGATATTTTACGTGGTGGCGAAAGTGGTAAGGAGGGCTATAACGCATATAACCGCGGTACTGGGTTAGGATCAAATGGGCATAGAGATTTAACCAATATGACCATTGCTGATATTCAATCAGCTCAAGAATTACCAAAGAGCGATAAAGGCAGATTAATGGCTGTTGGCAAATATCAAATGATGCCGTCAACATTAAAAGAGGGGGCTGAAGCATTGAAGCTTGGGTCGGATGCAAAATTCGATGAAGCAACTCAAGAGAAGCTATTTAGTCAGTACCTACTTGGCAAGAAGCGCCCACAAATTCAAGATTACATCACAGGTAAAAGCGATGATGCGCAAGCTGCTCAAATAGCCGGCGCAAAAGAATGGAGGTCGATTGCTGACCCGCGAACAGGAAAAACCTATGCAGATAAAGGCGCTTCCGGCAATAAAGCATCTATTTCATCGGATGACTGGTTGTCGTCGATGGATGCAGCTAAAAAACAATACCAAGAGAACCTAAAGCTGGGTTTAAATGAAACAGAGGCATACAGCAAGGCCGTTTCCGGACTACAAGCGGTCACCGCTATTAATGAAGCGGGAACGCCAACCGCCATGCCGTCTTTAGCCGACGATCCAACCCAGAGCGGCCGCTTCAAATACGAAACGCTTGAAGGCGGAACTGTTCAAGTAACTGATAGTCAAGATGGTACGATTTCACTTGCCAGCGACGAGCAGGCCAACGCCTACAGAAAGCAGCAGGGTAAGCCGTATTTAGATGCGTTTGCTAAGGCCAATAACCCGGATTCTTACAGGTCGCTTAATAGCTTCGTATCGGGACCAGGCAACGCCGCCCAGGTGCAAGTTGCCTCAGCACCGCCCATAAAACCGCCGGTATTCGCGCCGCCTCCGCCAATTCCCGAAGCACCGCCGATAATCGAGCCGCTGGCCAGTAATTCAAACCGCAGTATGACGGTATCGATGCCAGCACAGGATGTTGGACAGGATGTTAAGGATAGAGGGATTGCGCACATTGTTACAGGAGGATATTCAAGTCGCGGGTAAATCATTTTCCTTTCAAAGCATCCCGTAAGCCAGCAATTCCTTTTTTATGGGATTCTGCGTTAAACGCTTTTGGCTCTGTTTTTTTCGGTGCTTTTGAACGTGAATCTTCGAGCGCTTTGCGAACAGATAGTCCTTTATCAAACGATACCTGCGCGCAATCTTGAATACCGCGAACATCAAATTCATCTATTTCTTCGGAAGCCAAAGCTTCGGCAAGGCCAATGGCCGCCAATGAAGACATTTTTGCATGGTCGCGGATGTTTATTTTTTTTGGAAGATTTGGCTTGTTCTCGCGAATGCCTTGTTCTATTTCAGATTTATTCTTGTTAAAAATGCCCTTGTAAATCTTATTGGTGCATTGGCCTATTTCATGGCCGGGCTTAACATCATGCTCTATCAGAGTTGATGTATAAACTTTACGTGTGTCGATATACTGCTCGCGCTTAGAGATCCATTGATCGTCATGCCCTTGATTTTTCCATGACGCCTTTGCTCTTTCTCGGCTCCGAGTTATACCAAGCTCGGGATCTATAGTTTCTTCGAGTCTTTCCTTAAACACCTGATTAACAGCAAGATGAAGCTCTGGAGAAAGATATTGCGCATAAGACAAAGCGAGCTGCCAGTGCGCCCAGGTGCCGCCATTAACTCCACGTCTTGTTTTTAAAACGGGGGATTTACCCCCATTTATTGATTCTATTACCTTTTTGGCACTAATTAACCTGACATGAGATTTAAACCATGCAAACACAAGACTGGCAGGCGACCGCAAAGAACATTCTAAAAGCAGAGCTAAAGCGTAAGGGGGTTGATTACGAAACCCTTGCTGAGAAGCTTAAGGGATTTGGGATAGAGGAAAGCTATAACAGCATCAATACCAAGATCAACCGGGGAACCTTTACCTTTCAGTTCTTCTTGCAGTGCATGAAGGCTATCGGAGTTAATGACATTAGACTTTACTAGAGGAAGCATAAAAATATAAATGGGAATAATTTGGGAATATTTTGCTATAAATTTTCAGTTTTTGTGTATAATGGATTATCGAAAAAAGGTAAGAGGATTATGATGATTTCAAGCGCTGAAGCTGTAGAAATTTTAGAGTTACATTTTGCTGCATTTCATAAAGTCGCGCATGATGCGTGGGATGCATATTTGGAAATACCTGAGAAATCCAGAATGGGACTCTCCAAGCGTTCAAGAGCTAGCATAGTGCATGATTACATGATTCTTGAAGCTGCAAAATATGCGGACTCAGCAGATGGAATTAAGTTATTTAATCTTAAAATGCTATACGGATTGGTAATTGACAATGTTGCCATAAGGTTTAAAAAATTTAATGAGCTCAATTTATCAAGCAATAATTTAACCGCTCAAGTTAAAAATTTTAGGAACCAGCTTCAAATAGAAGGAATTCCAGCCATTTGCCACCTAGAAGTTGGATATAGCCTAGATGATCATGAAAAAGAAATTTCTCAAGTTACGCTGGCATGTCCGGGTGGAGTAAGAAGTAACATTTGGGAAATGGAGCTCAATGGGGCAGAAGCTATTCCATTAGTTGAAAACATATTTGATTCAATTAAAAAGGACGACATAAAACCTTCAATAATCAAATCGAAGAAAAAAGGCGAGGTTATCCCGATTGGAATAGCCTCAGGAGAGCAAAAAGATGGTAACGACGACAAGTAAAATTAATGGAGACCTACTAATTCTTGCTAGAGAATATCGTGCAATAACGCAAGAAGAACTCGCAAAAAAAATAAATATTGCCCAATCTACTATCGCAAAAATTGAAAATGGCATTAAAAATGATGTTGATAATGAGATGGCTGAATTAATATCCAGAGAACTAGACTTTCCCGTCGAGTTTTTTTATCAGCAAGAGGATATTTTGAGTTTTGGATCGAGCGCTTATTTTTATAGAAAGAGGGCAACAATGCCTGCATCTGAGCGAAAAAGAATCCATAGCATTGTTAATATCACAAGAATAGGTATAAAAAAAATTCTTAAATTTGTTGATATTGAGCCTACCTTGTCTCTTCCTGAAGTAGAAATTGATGAATATGGCAATAGCGCCTCACAAGTTGCAAAAGCGATCAGGGTTTTTTGGCATTTAGCCGACGGCCCAATAAAAAATCTTACAGGATTGTTAGAAAGCGCAGGAATTATAATAATTCCATGTGATTTTGGCACGAGAGCAATCGACGCGACCAGCTTAAGACTCTCTGAGATGCCGCCGCTTATCTTTATAAATAGAGACATTCCTGGGGATAGATGGCGATTTACTTTAGCTCATGAGTTAGCTCATCTGATCATGCATCGAATTCCTCACGAGAGAATGGAGCAAGAGGCAGATGAATTCGCAGCAGAATTTTTAGTTCCTGAAATTGAGGTTAAACCCCAATTCAGAATGATTCCAACTTTAAAACTACCGGATTTAATAAAATTAAAAGAATTTTGGAAGGTTTCTATAGCTATGCTTGTAATGCGCGCAAAGTCGCTGGATATAATTAATGACACACAAGTGCGCTATCAATTCATGATGTTAAGTAAAAGTGGTTATCGTATTAATGAACCAGCTCCTTTACAAAAAGAAGTTACAAGTAGTATTGGCAGGATTCTATCTGCAATGGTTGATGACAGCGGATTAACAAAAGAAGATATAGCAACAGCACTCAAGTGGTCTGTTCGCGATACGGAATATTTACTTCCTTTACCGTTTCAGGTCAATAGAACTCAGTTACGACTTGTAAGGCAGGGTAATAAAAGATATTAATAAGATTCGAGCCAATGACGCGCCAACGTCATTGGCTCCTAGTGACATGGAAGTCGAGCATCCCTCTGTCACCTACAGCTTGTCCTAGCAGACTCCATGAATAATAGTCTATTCATAGGTTGTAGGCAAATATTGCTCTCCATATTACTTGGAGATAAACATGAGAAATGTTTACAACAGAGTAAAAGATGTATTTGTTAACAAATATACTCGATTCCGTTTCGGACGTATCGAGCATGTTTGCCAACATTGGCGGTCGCATCCTGGGCAGCTAGATTTGTTTAATTAATACTGCTATTTTGCCGTGCCATTTGAAAATAATGGCGCGGCATTTTTATTTCCGCCTTTGTGCGGCTGCTACATAATACTGAAAAATAACGAAAGTTGTCAATTACTCGGATTTTTTAACAAGTTCAACTGATATTAATTTTTTAAGTGTTCCGCCATATTCATTTTTTTCCACCATTGCAGTGGCTTTGCAAACATCGCCGCCATGACATTTATCAAATATTTTTTTTGACTTTGGGTCATTAGAAATAAAGGTTATGTCATTGCCACTTTCGTCAGTAATTGATGAGTCTAACGTACCGTATTGCAATACTCCGGTGACAGTTACTTTCTCATCTTTTGCTTGAGCAGAAAACGCAATAAATAATCCTAACGCCATAACAACAACTTTTTTCATACCATTCTCCAAATTTAATCGCTAACAAAAATCATAAGCCGCGCATGGTCGCCGAAGCTGGGCGTTATGTCAATCGTGTTAGGGTGCATAAAGTCGGAAAATCAGAGAAAAGCTTTATAAATCCATGAATATAATAAAGCCAACTATCGGGGCGTGTCGCTTGCTCGGTCGTACTTAGTTTGTTTGCAGTAAAGACATGACATTGCAGGCCAAGCCAATAATTTGCATGAAAAAACCGGCTGCTAATAACTTGGTCCCGGTTTTTTCTGCCTCATTGACTTGGTTATGCATACCATGAATCTGAATATTACGAATATTCTCCCCCCTTGCTCTGGCGGCATTGACTTGAAAATTAATATCCAGCGCCCGGACAGCCAAAGAGAGCGAGCCAAGAATTTTTGTAACCCTCCACGATACAAGCAAGGTTCCAATAAACATGAAAACAGCACTCAGTATTTTTAATAGATTTACATCAATTTCGAGGATCATAAAAATGTGGCCATTTAAAAAAAGTAAAAAATCAGAACCTGTAAAAGATTTATATTCGTTTACTCCTCAAGACGATATTACCGCTCTTGAATGTGCTGATTTCTTAAGTGATTCGACTAGGTTCAGAATTATAACCGAAGACTATGTAAGCAATCTTCCCGACTCGATGAAAAGGCATTTCCAAAAAATATCTGCATCCGATTGCGAGTCCAAGCAATAGCTCGGGATAAGCCGCTTTTTTCGCCATAGGAAAACGGTGTAAATACAACTAAATTTAGGCAATAACATAATGACTCTATAATTTTTACGGAGTCAATTGTGAGCAATTTAATCAAAAGCAACGCGGTCGCAAGACTTCTTTCTGTGACCATGCATACTATCCGCGACATGCGGCGTGACGGACTTCTTCCGCTGCCTGTTGTTGTTGGAAAAAGCGAGTTATGGGTTGATGCTGAGATCGAATCCTGGCTAAAGTGCAAGTTAGCCGAAAGAGAGGGGTGCAACATGGATGTTGTTAACGACCTGCCTTGGCCTCCTGTTTTGTTGAGTGGCAGACAGGTAGCAAGTATTTTTAAGGTAATGGATGATACCGTCTTGGTCCTTGCCAAGGCCGGTAAATTACCAGGCGCAATTATCATCGCAAAGAAAAATTCTTACCGATGGGTTAAGTCTGAAGTTTATGACCTCATTAAAAAGCTTCTTTTAGAGAGAGGTTGCGCTAATGAAATACCTTCCGAGCCTGTTTTGATTGGCGCAAATGAAGTCGCTATAAAATTAGGTTTCACAAATTCCGGCTATATATCAGCGCTCAGCAAGAAAGGGGTACTGCCCAAGCCAATCACGATAGGAGGCAAGCTACTTTTTTGGGTTGAGTCTGAGATTCAGGAATATGCTGACAGCAAAATAGCGGAGCGTGACGCGGCTGTTGATGGGGGTGCGGAATGAGCCAGTTAATTCCATTCGAGTTTGAAAGTTCGTCTGTTCGCATAATTACCAATGATAATGGCGATCCATTATTTGTGGCGAAGGATGTTTCTGAAGCGCTGGGTTACGCTTGGTCCGGTGCCGCTACGATCAGGCATATACCGAATGAATGGAAGGGGGTTGATTCGGTTCCAACCCCCTCCGGAAACCAAGAAATGTCAGTACTTACAGAGCAAGGCTTGTACTTTTTCCTTGGTAGAAGTGACAAGCCAAAAGCGCTCCCAATGCAAAAATGGATTGCAGGCGATGTTTTGCCATCAATCCGCAAAACCGGCAAATACGAACTAAATCCAGCTGATCAACAATACAAATTGCCCGGCAATTATATCGAAGCTCTTGAGGCTCTACTTGAGTCTGAAAAGCAAAGAGCCCTGGATGCGCCAAAAGTCCGACTAGCCACACTCATTTCAGAGTCATCAAATTCTCGCTGCATTAGGGTTTGGGTTAAAGCCATGAAAAACGAGAATAACCTATGTGTTGGTGAGCGCGACGTTTTCAAATATTTGATCGATAAAAAGTACATCTTCAAGCCGAAAGGTGAAAAAGGCTATCTCCCATATTCCCGCCACGAATCAACAGGAACGGGTTTTTTCGCGGTTGTTGTCGATGAAATTAACGGAAAGCCAAGGCGAATGCTCAAGATAACAGGAAAAGGGGTTTTGAACTTAACCGCCAAAGTGATTGAGCATTTCAATGAGGATATAGCTGCTTAGCTACTCGGAAAACCCGACAAAGCAACAGAATCATGCCTCATATACTTGAGCCATGAATAAAATTACCGGAAGTGAAGTTCAGGGTATGGTTGAGCACTGGCTGAATACGCCAACCTGCGGCTATTTGGGGTCCGACTACGGTCAGGATGCTAAGGCATTACTGCAACTTCCGCAATCCGACGGTGCAGCCGATGACTTCCTGCGAAAATTGCGCGATGACGTTCAGATTTTGCAGGCATACCCGCCTGGAAGCCTGAATATTTACGGTGTGCACTCTGGAGCTGACCGGTTGGATCTATTTATCGAGGTAGCCGGGCCGGCTATTTCTGTGCCGGGCGTCAAATAATGCTGATTAAGGCTGATTTTTCAAAAGCGATTGCTGATTCTATAGTCAAATACCCGGCTATCGGCCCATTGTACCAGGCGGGAGATCCACGCATATTACAAGGACTAGATGCCATGGCAACCATGCTGGCAATGATGTCGGCGCAAATGGAAGCAGCCCAAGCCGAACCCTTTGAAAAAGTGCGTGACGCTACTGTGCTGGCCGACTCGGCCATGCGCGGCATCATCCGTAAGGCGGCACCGGGCCGGGTTAGAGTACGGGTCAGTAATAGCAACAACTCCAGTTTTACTGTGGAAACCGGCCGGGTTATCTTTGATTCGGTCGGCAATCCCTATATTGTCGAAACGGCGGCGGTTATTGCGGCGGGCAACAGCGGTACTTTTTACGCGATCCAGGTTAAGCACGACGTGATTACCCATACCGTTACCGGCAGCGTGCCGTTTTACGCCATTGAAATTACCGATCCCGGCGACGGCTCTTATTTAAGCGGGATTGCCGTCAGTGATTCGGGCGGCGAATATGAATACCGTGAGCGTTACGTCAACACTTGGCCGGATGAGCGGGTTTTTCACGTTGAGGTGGATGATAAGCAGCGAGTTTATGTGCGCTTCGGGCAAACTGATATTGTCAGTGTTCAGCCGTTGGACGGGCAGGTTATAACGCTCACTATTTCGCGCACGGACGGGGAAATAGCGCCGGCATCCGGCTCGCCGTTTTCGTTTGAATACCTTCAGTCGCCCTTGGAGTCCGGCATTGATCTGACAATGGATGCCTTGGTATTTAAGGGCCAAAACCCGCCCGATATGGCGACTTTGCGCGACCTGATTAAATACCCCTCTGTTTACGACCATAACGCGGTTTACCTGGGCGAGTTCGATTTCGTGGTGCGCCGGGCCTATCCCGATGTGAAATTTTTGTCGGTCTGGAATGAGTCTATTGAAGAAATGGTGCGCGGCGCTGATGTCGATAACATTAATACGCTGTTTGTCGCGGTGCTGTCAGCCGATGATAGCGAAACGGTTTTAACGGAGCCGGACCCAAATAATCCGGTAAGCCCAATAGTCATTCCTGAGTCTGAGTATACGGCAACTCATGTGGGTATAAAAAACACGATAAATGCAGCAGATGATAGCTACCGCGTAAGGTTTTTAACGCCGGTCAGATCGTTAATAGAAGTAACAGTCTCGGCTACGGTATCGACCAGCTATGTTGCCAGTGATGTCAGGTCAAAAATTATTGATGTCTTGCTTGCTGAATACGGTGAAGGCGCTGCGGCGTCAAGCCGGGGCTCGAATAAACTACTGTACCGCCTCATATATGCCTTACTGAAAGAAAGGGTGCCAGCGCTATCCGATGGCAATGCCGATATTAGACTCACGGTTGCTGATCCAGTTGGCGAGTTACGTCCTGAACTTTGGCGTTGCGTTTCGACCGACAGTCTTACTGTGACCGTTACGCCGGTGAATATCACCCTGCCATCCTGGGGCCGATAGATGGATTTTCAAAACACCGAACTGCCTAAATTAACGCCGTTAAAATACAGTTTTGCGGCTGATGACGTTGAAAATGACCTACGCAATTTATTCATCGACCTATTTGAGACGTTACTGGCCGGTCAGGCATTCGATATAAATGTCTTGGGCGCGGCGCATCTTGGTAGCCTTGATCTGGTTCGTAAAATGGTCAATGCGGACGGTTTGGTTCTGATTGAAGGTGACCGGGAAGAGGCGGCAACCCGCTACCTGTATCGGGCATGGAAAGCTAGGAACTGTCAGGGCAGGGGCTTTCATTTCCTACGCACTTACTTACAGTTGCTGTTCCCGAATGCGGCTACGGTTGAGCAAATGGCACAATCAAAAATATCGCCATATCCAACCGGATTAAAGCCACTTCAAAGCACCGAGCCAGCAAGCCATTATTCCACAAGCCGAGTACGAGTAACCATAGATGCAAGGGTTACGTCATGGGAAAACGTCGAGAAAATGCACCCCATACTGCGCTCTATAATACCCGCACGGTTTTTACTCTATTTCACACTGCTTACTGTCTGGAACCAAAAGACTTATGCCGGGGCCGCAATGCTGTCATCTGGTATCGCAACGATTTATCCGGCAGCCAGTCAGCCTACGGAATGGAGTAGCAATACATTTATAGGTGCAGCAATGTCCAGTATTTCAACGATTACTATCTACCCACAATCATGAGTGTTTACTACACCCTATTAACAGCTGTAGGCGCGTCTGCGATGTCATACGCCGCCGCTCACGGCACGCCAGTAGTGCTGACCGAAATCGCCCTGGGTGATGGCGGCGGGTCGGTGCCGTCACCGACAAAAGACACGACTGCGCTGGTCAACGAGGTATACCGAGCTGACATTAATTCGATAACTCAAGATCCTGTGAATTCATCCTGGTTTATCGTTGAGTTGGTTATTCCGCCCGAGGTGGGCGGATTTACGATACGCGAATTCAGGATCGACGATGCAGCCGGAAATGCAATTTACGTCGGTAACTGCGCGGCCGAAACCAAGCCGGTTTTGCCCGAAGGTATGACACGAGACAGTATTTATCGCTTAATTGTTGAAACCAGCAATGCAGCGACAATCAATCTATCGGTTGACCCTACAATAGCCATTGCTACGCATGATTACGTACAGGGCGAGCTACAGAAACTTGATCATAAACAGTCGGTAAGAGTTGCTTCAACCGCCAATATCCCAACGCTATCCGGGCTGTTAACGATTGACGGCGTATTGCTTGTTGAGGGTGATCGGGTACTTGTCAAAAACAATACCACGGCCAGCCAAAACGGGATTTATATCGCATCGCCCGGTGGATGGTTGCGTGACGTCGATGCTAATTCAGCATTAAAAATCAATGCCGGAATGACGTTTGTTATTGAGGCCGGTACCGCCAATGCGGATACGGTTTGGATGTTGCTGACTAATAACCCCATTACGATCGGCACTACGGCACTGACATTCGACTGGATTGCCGGTGTTAGGGTCACAATGCCATTAGGGACCAGTGATGCTACAAATGCGTCAACCGCATTTGTGCAAAATACCGTAGGCGGCATGGTAACAAAGTCGGTCACAGGCGTTGGCGCAACCTTAACGCTGACTTCAGTTGAAGCTGGCAACGCAACAATTAAGCTGACCGGAACGTTAACGACAAACCTGAATGTTATTGTCCCGGCCGCCGTAACGCGCGGCTGGACCGTCATTAATGCGACTACTGGGGCTTATTCGCTCACCGTTAAACCTTCTGGCGGTGCTGGAATAGTCACCACCCAGGGTAATTCGATCAAGGTTTACTCTGACGGGACAAACGTTACCTCGTCAGAAAGAGACATTATTGCTGAACATGTGTCGGCTGCCGATCCTCATGCTCAGTACACAACGACAGCGGAAGCGGAAGCTTTAGCCGCTGATGCGATTTTTGCACATAACGCTTCATCTGACCCACACCCTCAATACACATCTGATGCTGAAGTTGACGCAAAAATTGCGGCATCAACGACTGCGTTGGGAATTCTTTACTTCATGGGACAACTTTAATGCCTGGGATGATTGGAAAGGCCGCGCTCGCGGCATCAACTTATACGTCGGTTGCGACCGTCACCACCGAAAAAACGCTGAATATTCGCGTGGTCAATCGCGACCTGATCAATCCGGCCGCAATACGATTGGCTATCTGTCCGTCCGGTTATGTGGCTCCGACAGCACCGGCGAACGCCGACCATATCGAACCAATCGACATCATACTGGCGGCAGGTGAAGTGATCGAAGAAACTGGGATAGCGGTCAGCGCAGGTGAGGTCGTGGTTGCCTATTCAAGTACGGACACAGTGACAGTCCGTGTTCACGGACATTAATAATAAGGAGCTATTATGGGACGTTTTTCAAACAAAGGTTCTGGCGGTTCTAGCAGTGTCGGCGGATCGTCGATACCTGCGATTACCTCCACGGTGACAGCGGGCGAAGTCGTCTCGCAAGGCCGACTGGCGGTGTTGGGGGCCGATAATCTCGCTTATATGGGCGATGATCCAAGTGTCGCCTTGAACGCAGTCCGGCCGATACTAAATAAGGCTATTGTGACTAATACGTTTTTATCGACGCTACCGACCAAGCCAGCCGGGGCGCTGGCTGTGAATGCGTCGAATGCGTCGAACACTTTGGGCCGTAGCCTTTACGGCGGCGCTGCGCTATCTAACGGCAATTATGTCGTCGCATGGCAGCTGAATGCTACGCCGTACACGGTTCAATTCGCCATCTTTAATAATGCCGGCGTGCAACAAGGGAGCGTTATATCGGTCGATGCGCTGACCGCAACCGACAATTCCGGGTTTAATATCTCTATTGCCGCATTGACCGGCGGTGGGTTTGCGCTTGCTTTTTCGCGTAACTTAACGCCTTGGGCGCATTATGCGGTTTACGATAATGCGGGCAGTGTCGTAAAGGCGCTGACAACATTAAAAACGGGCCTGTCGGGGGTGACGACGGTTAAAACGCTGGCGCTCAGCAATGGCGGTTTTGCTGTTGTCTATATGTCATTGGCCGATTCATTACAGAATTTCGTGACCTTCGATGCGTCCGGCACCATCGTAACAACTCACACCGCTATCGGCGGCGGTTACACGTCCGGATTCGTCGAAGCCGCAGCATTTACGGCGGCGCAGGGCGGTGGCTTTGTTGTGGCCTACAGCACATCGACAACCACAAGAGCTATAAAATACAGTAACGCTGGCGCTGTTGTGGTGGCTACGCAACCGACCGGCGGTGCGGCGTCAGGGTATAGCAATGTGTGCGTGCTGGCGGGTGGCGGTTATGCGGTGGCAACACTGACAGGCACGGATGTCGATGTCAGCGTGTTCAACAGCGCGGGGGTGCAGTTAGGTTCGACGACATCCACGGGTACAAGCGTGGCGGGAACTCCCGCCCCGGTGTTGGCGCCACTCAGCAACGGTGATGTTGCCGTCGCTGCGGGCGGGGCGGCGGGCAATACCACACTCAGTTATTGGAGCGGCACGACGGGGCTTAAATATGTATCAGTTCTCTATGCTACGCTGCCTCTTGCAGTCAATACGCCGGTGTCCATTTTGCCCATAAAAGCCGGAGGCGTCAGTGTTATATCCGGCAGCGCCCAAGCTGTTTTTGATGCCTCTGGGGCTCTTGTCAATGATGTCGGTACGGTAAATTCATCGTACGGCACAAGCGGCACATACGCCGTGCCTGCATTGCTGTTTACTTTAACCAGTTCCATCAAAGCTGCTGCTGATGTTGCGGCATACGGTTCGGTTTTGTCGGGGGTGTTGACGGTAGGGCAACTGAATATGTACATGCAAAAGCTGACGCCCATTGGTGTGTTCGCCGGGAGCGCGGCGGCGGGAGTGCCGGTACCCATCCAATACACCGGCAATGCAACCTTAACGACCGCATTTGCGCAGCCGATTAATATTGATGCCCAGGCGCTAAAGCCGCCGGGACAACGGATGAGTATTATAGGGAATAGCGTGATTATGCAGGGACTGCAACCAGCGAACGCATCAAAACGTAACATCAATTAACAGGATCTATCATGTCAACAGGACTCATTGCGGCGCTCAGCGCATCGACTTCGGTAACGTTCACCCCTGATTATAATGCCAAAGTGCTTATAAACGGGACGTGCCTGACAACCGCCGGAACAATCACTGTGAACAGTATCGGTGCGCTTTATCTGCCGAGTAATTCGTCTAATTCAATCACATTTTACGCGGCGGTGGGCATGCCGGTCACTATTGCTACCCCGGCGAATGTGACAGCTATCGTTTCTTCCCTTGAAGAGAGTTTATTATGAAAGCTATTTTTGTTGTTAACGGCGTAGTGGTAGGCCTCGGTACGGTTTATGCCGATGGTGTAACTATTGCGTCGCATATAGAAGACGCTCAGCGGGTTGATGTGCCTGACAACTCACCGGTCGGAATCGGCTGGATGATGACTATCCCTGAAATTATTTCAGATCCCGATGCTGAGATTGATCCTGTGTTGGCGATTGATGACAGCCCAATCGAGCCGGTCTTTAGCGCTCCGATCATACCGGTCATTAATTTCAGTTACCCGCAAGCAGCCGCGAAGGATGCTGACATTACGGTCAATTTGTCGGTTGTCAATCCGGCCGGTAATGCGCCGGTGCCAGTTAACGAAACCTATTATGTACCGCTGATGAATGTCATCACTGGAGCAATGGATCAAATGCTGGTTGTGCCTATTATTGACGGTGATGGACACGTTACGTTCAGCGTACCAGCGCCTGGGCGATACAGCATAAAAACCGATCTGATTTTGCCTAAGCCAACTGCACGATTCTCAGAAACGCCGGATATTGCAATTTATTAGCGCTCAAAACAAAAACGATTACGCTTTTTTTCTAAAAGATTAAAGCATTTATTCATTATTCCAACGGGTAAAAACAATGGCCGCAAAAACTGATTATTTTGAAAATAAATTAACCGACTTCCTTTTTAGAGGTCAAACGCTGGTGATTGGCGGCTCTACCGCGACATGGTCAGCGGCACCCACGTTTTACATTGGGCTGCACACTACTTCGCCAACCGATAGCTCAGCAGGAACGGAAACCTCTGGCGGCTCTTATGCAAGACAGCCCATTGCGGCTTCTTTAGCGAATATGGCGGGCACACAGTCGGACGGGTCAACGACTGCAAGTACTGGGACAAACGCCACGACCAGTAACAATAACGTCATCACATTTACGAACATGCCGGATACGTCAACCGTCGGCTTAGTGTCATTCGGTATTTACGACGCGGTTTCGGGCGGAAACTTGCTTGAGTATGCGGCGTTAACCGGTCAACCGATCAAGGCAAGTGCAGGTGCAACATTGACTTTCGCGGCAGGCGCTTTGACGATTCAGGAAGACAACTAAGCTCGACGAATAAAAGGGGAATTTAAAGTGCCTGAATATAAAGACGCGGTAAAAGACCAAACGACAACCACGGGAACCGGAACGCTTACTATTGCAGGCGTTGCTCCCGCAGGTGCGCGCACTATTGCATCGGCTCATACCAATGGCGCAACAGTGCGGTATCGAATCAATACCTCTGACCAGTCGGCATGGGAAGTCGGGCAAGGCGTTTGGAACTCCTCAACGACAACGCTAACACGGGATGTTGTTTACGCTTCTAGTAATGCTGGGTCTTTAGTCAGCTTTGCTGCGGGCACCAAGGCTGTTATCACAGGTTTAACCGCTGCCGACATGAATATTACGCCCACGGCGCTTGTTCTGCTTGCAACGCTTACGCCTACTGCCGCAGCAAATGTTGATGCTTTGTCGGTATTTACTTCTGCTTATGATAACTATCTGATTATCGGTGAAGGGCTTCAATGCGGCGTCAGTCAGGACATCCCGCAGTTTAGATTGGCCGTAGCGGGTGCCGCTGATACAGGTTCGAACTACTACAATATCAGAATCTCTATAGGAAGTTACAACACCACTACAGCTCAGACGCTGGGCGAAGTATCTGGGGGTGTGTATATGAGTGACTGGGCCGGATCAAATGCTGCTCGGGTACTTAATTTCAAATTGGAAGTGTTAAATGTTAATAGCAGCACCCAAAATAAAACAGTTCTTACAAGCTGTAGCGGGGTCGGTAATAGCACCCCTACATTCGAGGCAAGAATGGGGGTTACTCACTACGTAAATACGGCAGTTGTTACGGGCATACGGTTTTTCTGGAATACACAGAATTTCGTAGCTGGCGGAAAAATTCGCATATATGGTTACAACTAGGAGAAATTATGACCTATAAAGTTTGTTATTGGGATAGCGACTTGCAGAAACAGCTTGAGCGCGATGCTACCGAAGATGAAGCACTTGAAATCGATGCGCGCAAGGTTCCTGACCCAGCCAGGTTTCAGGCACAAATAGTTCAAGCAGCGCAGGATCTGTTAGACAATTTTGCAAAAACAAGAGGCTACGACGGTATTCTATCAGCTTGTAGTTATGCAGCATCCCCGACAGCAAAATTCTCATCCGAAGGACAGTATTGCCTTTCGGCAAGGGATTCTGTGTGGGGCACTCTCACGACTTTTCTTGGGGCGGTTGAATCGGGATCTGCATCAATGCCGTCCACGGTAGATGAAGTACTGGCAACACTTCCTGAATTATCCTGGCCTGAGTAGCTTTAGATGCTTGGCTTATCGCCGTTTGGTGCTTCGCCATTTGGCGGCGAGCCTGATGACATAATAATTGGTATAGCCGGCGGTGCTGTTAGTGTTGCCAGCGCTACTGGTTCGGCTACCGATAAGCTAAGCCTATCCGGTTCCGCTACAGCAACGGCGACAGACTCCAGCACCACATCGCTCAAAGTTTCGGCAGCGGGTTCGGCCGGTGCCGTTGCCAGTGATGGTGGCGTTGCTGTTGCGGTAGACAGCGTCAGAAGCGCCAACATATCGGCATCTATGTTTGGGGCGTCATCGTTTGGTGCGGAACCATTCGGTGCGGAGGGAGAAGGCGTTATCAATGGGTTTGACGGCCTCTTCGGAAGTGTTGCGAGTGCGGCAGGGGCAACCACAATAACCCTCGGTATATCCGGTTCTTTCGCAGCAACGGCGAATGAATCCGGCGTAGCATCGATAAGCCTATCAGCGGCGGGTTCCGTCACTTCTGTTTCGAGTGATACGGGAGCCGTAAAAAACACTCTCGGAGTATCTGGATCTGTCGCATCATCATCGTCGGATTCCGGCGCAGTATCGCTAAAAATCCCCCTCTCGGGTTCTTCCGCTTCCGTTTCCAGTGATGCAGGAGTCGCCACAAATACCCTCGGCGTATCCGGTGCAGCAGCAGCTATGGGTTCTGATGCAGCGACACTCGGCGTATCCATAGGTGGTTCGGCAACTTCCGTTTCAAACGATAGTGGCGCCGCGGTAATTATTGATAGCGTTACTTGTGCCAGCATATCGGCTTCAATGTTTGGAGCGTCGTCATTTGGGTCGTCGTCATTCGGTGCTGAGGGTGATGGTGTAATAAATGGTTTTGATGGCAGTGCTAACAGCATTGCCAGTGGTTCCGGCGTTGCCACCAACACGCTCGGATTATCCGGCTCGGTAACAGCAACGGCGACGGATACCGGTGCTTTAGCAATAGCTGAGGCATTAAGCGGATCGCCAACCGCCATTACCACCACCACTGGCACGGCTGTCGCTGTCGATAGCGTCAAGAGCGCAAGCATATCAGCCGCAATGTTCGGTGCTTCATCATTCGGGGCGATGTCGTTCGGCTCTGAAGGCGATGGCGTAATAAATGGCTTCGATGGTGTTTTTGCTTCCTTTGCCAGCGACACTGGTGCCGCTACCGTTGCTCTGTCTATATCTGGTTCGGGTGCATCGGTTGCGACGGATTCCGGAGCGCCGGTGGTCGTAATATCTACGAGTGGATCGGCTACCGCTGTTTCAAGCGATACCGGCACTGTCACCAATACGAATAGCTTATCCGGATCTAGCGCGGCGATAGCAACGGATTCCGGCACGGCGACACTCGGCATATCCCTAAGTAGCACGGCTGCTGCCACAGCCAGCGATACCGGTACCGGTATTGCCGTTGATAGTATTTCCTGCGCCAGCATATCGGCTTCAATGTTTGGAGCGTCGTCATTTGGTAGTTCATCATTCGGCGCTGAGGGTGATGGTGTAATAAATGGTTTTGATGGCAGTGCTAACAGCATTGCCAGTGGTTCCGGCGTTGCCACCAACACGCTCGGATTATCCGGCTCGGTAACAGCAACGGCGACGGATACCGGTGCTTTAGCAATAGCTGAGGCATTAAGCGGATCGCCAACCGCCATTACCACCACCACTGGCACGGCTGTCGCTGTCGATAGCGTCAAGAGCGCAAGCATATCGGCCGCAATGTTCGGTGCTTCATCATTCGGGGCAATGTCGTTCGGCTCTGAAGGCGATGGCGTCATAAACGGCTTCGATGGTGTTTTTGCTTCCTTTGCCAGTGACACTGGTGCCGCTACCGTTGCTCTGTCTATATCTGGTTCATGTGCATCGGTTGCGACGGATTCCGGAGCGCCGGTGGTCGGCATATCCGCGAGCAGCTCGGCCGGTGCCGTTGCCAATGACGGCGGCGCTGTAACAATTGCGAAAAATTTGCTTGGCGGTGCTGAATCCATAGCAACGGATACTGGACATATAGCAAGGCAAAATTTGCAAGGTGATGCTCAGACAGATTCTGAGTCCTTGGGCGAGGTACAATTATCTATCTCGGTTGAAGGGGGTTCCGCTTCCTCCAATTCTGCCACTACTGGAAATTTAACGGAGATTATTCGCAGTGCAAAAAGCGTAACTCCAGTAAGGACGGCAATTAGTGTAACGAAAAAACTAAGCGCAAGAAGTGTAATGCCGGTAAAAAATATAATCAATGTTGCGTCAAAATTAAGTGCTATTGACACTACACGCCAATACAGCGCCACAAGTCATACAATAATAAGAAGTTTAAGGATATTTGATGTCGCAGCTTGAAGAATTTGTCCATTTAGGATGCATAAATACCATCGAATTATCCTTGCTCGTCGATGAGGCTGTAATTACTCATACATCAATTACACGATGCCAGATAAAAATCGGCATCGTCTTGATAGATAGCGACATACTACCCGATGCATTTGATTTTACACATCCAGAAAAGCTTATTCTGAAATTTGGCGATGTGGGACTTACAGAGGGTGAATACCAGTCGAAACTTTATGTGTTTGAGGTTAATACTGAAGGTCGTATTTTCTGGTGCGACCTGAAGATAACGGTTATTGATGATGGTTTTTAGTTTGCTTGTCGATATAGGCACACAAATCGGTGTAGTTTACGGTTTTTAGGCATGTAGACACCTAAAATGGCGTCTACATCGCGTTAGGCCTCGCCACCGAAGCAGCGGGGCCGGTTGTTAATCTCGTCCGTACCACGGCATCCCTGTTTCTTGCTCCAGCGCATTAATTGAGCTTAATGCTTTCTTTTGCGCTATATCGAGGTAGGCAAGGCATGATGTCAACTGCCACAAGGTATCTCGGTGGACGATGACCAGTTTACTGTCGGGCAGGTCTATATGCTGGATGAACTCCACCAGCTTTTGCCCTTCCAGGTCTTTGCCCCATTTCCGTATCGCTTCGCGTAACTGCTCTTTGATCTTGTCGTATTGGCGCAGGCTCAAGGTGTGGGCGCGGCGCTCGATGGCGGATTCTACTTCTTTAGCAAATGGTCCGGCAGGCGGCAAGGTTTTGGCTGTTTCCGTAGCCTTGCCGTGCAGTTCGCTTTCCATGCGATTGAAGGTGGTGATGTAGGCTTCTTTCCATTGCGCGGCTTTTGCGCCAGTGAAGCCCATCGCCAAGAACATAAAACCGTCTCGGGTGATTTCGTACATGGTTTCTTCGCGGCTGGCGTTCTTACCTCCTACGACTTGGTATTTGCTAACGCCAAAATTGGCGGCAGCAAATTCTGGCGAGCATTCCAAACTCTCAATAGCTCGTAAAACTCGATAATGAGCTTTGCCAAAATGTTCGGCAATTTTCAGCGAAGTAGTTTTAATTTCACCGTTGATGATGGCGAGTTCTGGATTTAGTTCGGGCGTGGTTTGGGGCGTGGTATTCATGATTGCGACCTTTAAAAACGAGTTTAAAACCCGCCTCCAAACGATGCCAATCATAAGGAGACGGACTGAACGAAGTTGGCATACCGAGGTCGCACCCGGCCACCCTTGCGGGTGCTCCATCCAGCCCGTCATAACTGGGGGCCGTGCGTTGGACACAAAAAAACCGCAAGGTTGCGGCTGTGCCGCGACATTCAGGATGCCAATCCCGCCTGCCCAATGTGGGGCAGTGGGTAAATGGTAGTCTTGTTTTATCGCGGCTGTCAATATCATGTGTTTTCCAAGCCTAACAAGTCGGTCAAAGGGACTGGCCGAGCTGTGGCGGTTTTAAAGTTCAGTGGTGGTTCAATCGTTCGGGCTTCGTTCAGCGTCCGTGTCCGGCCAGCCCCTTACCGTGGCGTTAGGCCCCGCCACCGAAGCAGCGGGGGCGGTTGTTAAATTTACGCCGCCAATTTACTCAGCAGCTCCGATTTTTTGACCACGATATAGCCGCGCTCCTGGGTCATGTATTTAATCCATTGCTGTTCGTTTAATGCGATGGCATCCAGCGCCACCGGCGTTAATTGGGGCTTCATGTTGTCGGGGTTGAACGACAACAACCAGCGCGATTGCCATAACATGCTTGCCGCCAATCCGGTAATGGTCTGCTCATTCATCACAGGCCATGCCGGAGGTGTTACCCCTGCCTGCTTCATGTCAGCATGGCAAGCGTCCAGGTGCGCGTTGATGGCCTCGCGGGCTTCGTGGCGGTAAGCGTTGTCGGTCAGGAACGGGTCGGGTTCTTTGTCCAGCAGTTCCCCTTCAATCGGCAGGCGGCTAAGCAAGCTCAGGATGTTGACAAAGTTATCAGGGCTTACCTCTTTGTAAGTACAGCCAAATTTCTTTTTGATCGCGCTCCACTGCTTGATGATTGCTCCGGCCTGTTTTTCCTTAGAAGCTGTTTAAAAACCTAACAAATTCCGCGTAAAAGACGATGTACCTCAGTAATTTTGATAAATACTTCGGCCGTATCGGTTAGGCGCTCATAATCCTTGGAAAGCCGTCTGGAGTTTCCAAGCC
>Ga0208125_100130_pt1 | contig 72542 bp, 69 predicted proteins | sample LakWasM128_HOW14_2_FD_183938 | JGI IMG/M metagenome (GOLD analysis project Ga0208125, IMG submission 183938) | Freshwater sediment methanotrophic microbial communities from Lake Washington under simulated oxygen tension - Sediment Metagenome... | ecosystem: Environmental > Aquatic > Freshwater >...
CTTCTACTGTGTTGCCGTAGAGGGCTGCATTGTGAACGTTGGTGCCCCATACGCCCAGGTAGAGTCCGCTGCTATGCGAGTAGTCAATACCGCCCTGCACTGCGCCGCGTTCTCTGGTATAGGAAATACCGCGGAATGTGTAGTCAGTAAAGAAGCCAATGTTGGTTGATAAGGTATGCGGTGAAGCTGGAGCTGCGGCTGGTGCGGCGGCATCTTCTGCATAAGCTGCTGGCATCGCGCCAAAAGCGGTAGCCAGTAAAGCTGTCAGCATGGCTGACTTAGATAAGTTTTTCATAACACCCCTTAGTTACTTAAGTAAAAATAGTTCAATAAAGTTAATGCAGTAAAACAACGTCACCACTATGCAATTCAAGTTGTATGAAATTCGCTCAACTTATATTGCATATGTAGATTTTCTTGATCCCTGGCTTTATTCAGGCTGCGTTCCGACACCTATATCCGCGCCATCATCAAACTGGGATAGCCACTCCACAACGAGTGGATGAAACTTGGTCATACCTTTGTATTCAATCAGGTCTGGATGCATGGTTTTCTGAACGCGGTGCAGGCGTTTTGCCCATCGAGGATAAGTCGCAATATCTTTGAGGCTCATCAGATAACAGCGAATACTGAATACGATGCCATTGCTGCGCGGCAGCCGGAACAGGCTCTGCAACTCAACGCGCAAATGGATCAGCTCACTGACATTGTCCGCATTCACTTTATTTCTATCTCCGCCCCAATGCGGGTAGTTTTCCGGAGAGGTATCCAGCCGCGGATTCACGGTCATGGTCCAGTTAAGTCTGCGCACCGGGTTAGCGAGCTGCAAATTCATCAAATATTTAAGGGCTCTATCCATCACGCCGAGTTCGGTCGCTTTTGGCACCGGACCATGCCATTCCCGCCAAGACATGCCGACATTAAATGCCAATGACCAGTCAGCCTGACAGGTCACCATTCCGGCATCGGCGTATAAAGTTTCATCACGCTGGTCAAGCAGCACAAAGTCGCCCTGAACCTGCCGTCCCATGTAATCAAACGGCTCTCTGGGCAAGGTTGTACTGTCGCCGAAAGTAAACGTGTCATGAATACCTAGTGGCTTGTTTTCCCAAGTCCAGATTGATCCGTTTTTAGTTAAGGTGAAATGTTCAGGATAATCGCTTGAGAGTGACTCCATCGCCAGCTCGAGAAAATCCCACTGCGCATCCATCATGTGCGGCAAAGCCTGATACCTGCCGGCGTCTTCGGCTAGTGTGATTGCCCGATCGTGGCACTCTGCCACGTAATGTTCATCGATATCGAACGGAAACTCATATACCGAGCCCGGCTTGCCTTTTGTATGTGGCTCAATATTTACCGAATACATGTACTGATCTTCAGGAAACGGAAACGGAAATCGCTTGATCGCTTCCGGCGAATTTTTGTAGGTATAGTCGTCTCTAAACGACTCTTGCTTAAAATTGAGTGCCATTTTTTGCCTTATCCAGCTATTTTAAAATTGATTAATATTGAGAAAATAACCAATACGCGCGGCTATAAATCCAGCACCAGGCGTTTGCCTTTTGTACGCGATACGCACGGCATAATTTTCTTGCATGAGGCTTTTTCTGATTCGGTCAGAAAGTGATCATTGTGTTCAAGGCCGCCATCACTCTCCAGCACGCTCAACTCACAGCGCCCGCATACGCCGCCGCGGCATAAATACTCAGGCTGCACACCGGCAGCTTCAATCGCCTCCAGCATGCTCATTTCAGCTGGGACTTGCACTTCCAGATTGGATTTTGCCAGTTGAACTTTGAATGATTCGCCGACCGGCGGCGCAAGGAATTGCTCGTTATGCACATTGCTATCTGGCCAACCCAGATTTTTAGCTGTTTCCAGCACACCGACGACCATAGGCGATGGCCCGCATACATAAACATGCGTGCCTAATGGCTGATTGCTTAGCAAAGCATCCATATCCAGACGCTTGCCATCACTATCGCTGTAACAGTGCAGCTTATTGCCACAGGCTTTTTGTAGCTCTTCAACAAAAGCGGCCTGCTTGTATGAGCGGAACGCATAATGCAGTTCATATTCGGCACCGAGTCGGTTGAGATCCTCAATTTGTGACATAAAAGGCGTAATGCCGATACCGCCAGCAATCAGAACATGCTTGTGCGCCATTTTTGCCAGTGTAAACAGATTGACCGGATGTGTAATTTTCAATGTCATACCGACGCTGATATTTTCATGCATGTACGCAGAGCCACCTCGGGAATTCTCCTGACGCCTTACCGAAATATGGTAAGCATCAGTTTCCGTGGGTGAGCCCATCAGCGAATATGGGTTGCGGTAAGTTCTGCCTTCCGCATCCAGCGCTACCACAATGTGGCTGCCACCGGAAAAAGGTGGTAACTTTGATCCGTCTTCTTTTACAAATTTAAAATGTTTAATCAGCGGAGTCACTTGCTCAATCGCTGCTACTCTTACGTCTATCATATTCATGGATATATCTCCTCAATAGCAGGCAACTCACCTGGAGACTCTGCATCAACCATTAAGCCCATGTACGCGCCCAGATTTCTCGAAAAATGGTCACGTACAAAGAGCATGCGTTCACAGCCGCAACACGCCACAATATTCGTGGTGACACTCTTGGTAACTGCCTTGCAATGCACGCAATAAACGTTGCGTGCCAATGTGTCTGTCTGTTCTTTCATAATGTGTGCGTCATCCACACCAAACGGTTTCACAGCTTTGGCTACGTCCCATATAAAGCCTTCGGAGCCGGCAACATATATGCGCAAGCCCATGCGCATATGCGGCATGATGCTTTTTAATTCAGTCAGAAGATCTTCTTCAAACTTGAATACATGCAAATTATCAGGCACTACTTTTTTCAATGTCTCCGAGTAATCAACTTCCATCTGCGCATATCTCGCATACAGCACCGTAACCGGCTGTGCAGGGTGCATCTGCTGAAACAACTTCAGTGCCGCCATACCGCCGATACCGGAGGCCAGCACTAAATGTGAGGTTGCTTTTTCATGCCACACCAGCGAGGTATAGATAGGCTTACTTTTAATCCAGTAACCGCGTTCCATAGTGATCTCTTTTAAAAAATAAAATTTGCTTGTAATAGGCTGCTGTTACGCTCAATCAATTCATCTGTTTGTAACATTCTGTTCACAAGACTATAGGAATAGTGTGGTAGGGAAAATTACCTTGAAGTTGTACTACGAAAGGGGTAGTACCCGCATTGCTGACGTGGTTTGCTTCCAATAAAAAAGCAGGACACATCGCTGCGCCCTGCTTTTTGTCATTTACTGCAATGCAATACTAGGCTGCGAGTTGGTTTTTCAACTCTTCTTCCATATCAAAAATATCAGCAACGATGCCGTATTTTGCAATGGTAAATATTGATGCGCCTGGATCAGTATTCACGGCAACAATGGTCGGCACGTGTTTCATGCCTGCCATATGCTGAATAGAACCGGAAATACCAAGTGCAACATAAAGCTTGCATGAACCAACCACTTTACCTGATTGCCCCACTTGTCTTGATTTAGGCAGCCAGCCCGCATCGGCAATCGGTCTTGAGCAACACAATGTAGCACCTGCTGTTTCAGCGAGTTCGCGGAATTGCTCTACGTTGGTTTCTTCACCGATACCGCGCCCAATCGACATAATGAAATCAACGGTCGTAATATCAATATCGTTACCGCCGCCAGCTTCAATGTAGTCTTTATTCTGGCTACGAGATTGCACCGCTGGCAAATCAAAGTTAGTCACAGCCGGGCTCGCACTGCCTTCCAATGGTTTGAACACGCTTGGGCGAACGGTTAACACCACTGTTGCCTTACCAGGAAAATCTACTTCAACATTGACTTTCTGGTTATAGCCACCGCGTGTTGCAACCAGGTCACTGCCCTGATATTCAACAATAAACACATCAGTAGCAAAGCCATAACCGGCTTTACTTGCTAAAGTAGATGCATAGCCAAGTGAGTCTACTGAGTGTGGCAACATCACAACTGACGGACTATTAGCTGCTATCAACGCAGATACTGCCGTTTCAAACACATCCGGATCAAAATCTGCAGATGGACCTTTAACCACAACTACTTCATCAACACCATTCACGGACAAGGCAGATACAAAACCATCAGCCTGGCTACCGATCACAGCGACCACAACTTTATCATCCGCATTTTGTTTCAATCCGTTAGCAGCACTGATAAGCTCAAAAGTGACTGGACGTAACTCATTTCGGCGGTGTTCTGCAATTACCAATATTTTGCTCATATTATGCTCCTTTGAATTCATTAATAATTTGAATGATTTTTGCTGCCTGTTCAGCCAGCGTGCCTTCAATCATTGTTGCGCGTCCTTTTTCCGGAACATACATACGGCGTACGCGTGACATAGAGTTAGCAGCACCCACATCATTTGCCGTTAGGCTAAGGTCGCCCAATGAAACCTCTTCAATCGGCTTGGTTGCCGCCTGTTTAATGCCGCGCAGCGAAGCGTAACGTGGTTTGTTAATGCCTAACTGAATCGTCAGCACTGCTGGGCAATTGATTTCAACTTCCTGCAGCAGACCGCCTTCAAGTTCACGACGCACTACAGCTTTATTGTCACCTGGTTTGTATTGCAGATCTGCAACCACAGCCGCATGCGGCCAATTCAAATAAGATGCAATTGAAATACCGGTTGAGGCATACGCCTGGTCAGATGACTGCACACCTGCAAACACCATATCTGGTGCTTCTTTTTTAATCACTTCGGTCAGAATGCGGCCGACCACGATTGCATCAGAGCCTTCTGCGCTATCATCCCAAACTCGGATTGCACGGTCAGCACCTTTAGCAAGACACTTACGTAAGCTCTCATCCACGCGGTCCGGGCCTACAGAAACCACAACCACTTCTACTTCGACATCACTGGATTCCTTGATTTTCATCGCTTCTTCAAGTGAATAGTCGTCCCATTCGTTTAAGTCATACAGCATGAAGTCTTCGTCAACGTCTTTACCGTCAGCGCGTATTTCAAAATCTTCTTCCAATGCTGCTACCTGTTTAACCGCTACTAATATTTTCATACTCTCCGTCTCCTTATCACTTCGTTACCTACAATGTATCGCGCGTTAATTGGTGCAATATTTTTAACTGCCCACCGATATACCGAGAACCTGACTTGATAGTCTGGGTCCTCACGTAAATTCCATTTATCCAGCTCTTGCAGACTGGGGTTAGCTACCATCAATACCCGATGCAGGTAGTAAGGGTCTTCCAGCAGCGGCAACAATGTTTTACGTGTTGCCGCCTTGTTTAAAATCACCCCTCTACGCACATCCGCTTCGCTTGATGCCACTAATTTTTCTAAAATCTGTTGCGGTGTATTCGGGTTGTTTGCTACCCCGCTTAATACATCCACATCTTCGTCCGCTGCCAACTCAATCAGCAGCTCCAGCGGTGAATGATGCTGATAAGCCACAGCAGCACGTACCCACGCATTGCTATCTGTTGCCAATAGTTCCAGCAGCTCCAGCGGACATTGCGTATTTCTTGCCACCGCCCTTCTGACATCCGCATGTGTATCACCGGCAAGCGCGCTCAGTACAGGCAAAGGTGCAATCGCATTACGTGCCAGCCGTTGCCGCACCCAGACATCAGTGTCAACCAGCAGCCTCACAATGTGCACTGGCAGCAGATCATTGCGCGATGCAATTTCCCGCCTCACCATCTCACTCTTGTCACTGACCAACTCACCGATAACTGACACTGGCGTTTTGGCATTAGCAGCAACTCCACACCTGACACCTGCATCATCACTTTTTGCATACTGCAGCAATACATCAGTGCTGATCCGAGCATCTCTTGCCAGTGTTCGCATAATGAGCAGATCGTCACTCGTCATGGCTTGTGCGATTAACGCATCGGGGCAATTCACATGGCCAATAATGGCTGCCTGCGTATGCAAATCAGATCTCTCATAAATACGCTCTAGCAGTTCAGCTGATGCCGAATTGTTCTGAGCAATATTTTTATTGAGTGCCACACTCAGTTCGTCATCTAGCATTCGAGCTGATAAAGAAGCCAGCACTTCGGCAGTAGCCGATGGATTCTTGCTGAGTGCCAGCAAGCTATCTGCATCTTCTGCAAACAGCGCTATGCTTTTTAAAACACCGACTTCACTATTGCGATGCTGCGCAATCAATCTGGTTAAATTCAAATTACCTTTATTGCTCGCATCGACATACAGATTCGACAAAATACCAGCTTCCGTATTCGGGTTTTTATCCAGCCTTAAATCAACCGCATCGTCCCCGACACCTGACAATGCTGCCAGCACTGATGCAGGCGTATGCTCCCAGCGGGCAAGTGATAATGCTGTGCGTCTTGATTCAAGAATCAGCTGCTCCAATTGCTGTTTTAAAGCACCTGTTGCCAATTCATGAACCGCGGCTGCCACGTAGGGATCACCTGCCTTGATTGCTAACTTAACGAGTGCATCAGCGCTATCCGACATATTCAACTCACTCAGGGAGTGCAGCTTCTTCCCATACTTCGTACTCAACACACTCGTCAATGAGCTCAATCAGTTCACGCACAATAAATTTGCCTTCGTATCCTGAGGTTTTAAGCGCATCCTCGAACATGGTCAGGTCTTTAGGACATGAAACGATGAACACATCCAAACCTTCAATCTGCCCAGCTTCACGCATACGGTTGGCTGATGGTTTCTCAATACCGACCGGATCAGGAATCCAGATACGGCCGCCGCCAGCACCACAGCAGAACGAGTTATCACGGTTACGTGCCATTTCAACCAGCTCACAACCCAACAGCTTGATCACGTCACGCGGTGCATCAAAGCCTTTGTTGTAACGGCCCAGATGGCATGGATCATGGAACGTAACGCGATAATCCAGTTTCTTCTTGAGCTTAATCTGACCATTCTCGATCAACTGTTTAACCAGCGTCGTGTAGTGATTAATCTCAAACTTGCCGCCAAAATCCGGGTACTCATTACGAATCGTGTTGAATGAGTGCGGGTCAGTCGTCACAATCGATTTGAAATCACAAGCCTGTAGCGTACCGATATTAGAAGTTGCCAGCAGTTCATACAGCCCCTCTTCTCCTACGCGGCGCAAATCATTACCAGAGTTAAGCTCAGCCTCGAACAGCAAGCCAAAGTTAATACCGGCGTTATGCATCAGTTTTGCAAAGGATCTGGTCACCTTCTGGTTACGTGGATCAAATGAAGCGTAGTCACCCACAAACCAGAGAATATCAACCGGTTCAGTTCTTGCGTCTTTGATTTCAAATGGCAGGTCTTTAGCCCAAGCTGCTCTCTTACGTTTAGATTCACCAAATGAGTTACCTGTTTTATGAATCGTCTGCAGTGTTTTCTCCAAGATAGGCTCCATCTCACCAGCTTCAACCAGATTACGGCGCATCTGCACGATGATAGGCACATGCTCTACAGCTACCGGGCAAATTTCGACACAAGCCAGGCAAGTTCTGCATGACCACAATGTTTCCATGAATACCTGGCCAACATCTTTACCGTGGATATCAAGCTCAGCTTCTTTTGGCAGTTCTTTTGAACTCAATGCTTTATTTGCAAACTCACGTAGCGACAGAATCACATCACGTGGTGACAAAGGCGCACCCACCGCATTAGCCGGGCATGCTTCCTGACAGCGGCCGCATTTAGTGCAGGCATCCAGATGTAACAGGTTCTTCCAAGTTAAATCGGTAATATTTTTATAACCGGCAGTCTTCTGGTCATCCGGCACACGTGGTAGCCTTCTGCCGGCGAGTGGGTCTTTAAACATCAAAGAGGTTGCCGCAGTGAAGATATGCTTGATTTTTGTAAATGGAATGCAAGCAATAAAGGTCAATGACAGCACGCCATGGAACCACCACAATACCGGGCGGAATGAACCCGCACCATCAGCTGTCAGACCCAGTGCCTGCATGATATGCGCCAGCATCGCGCCAACTGGAGACCAGAATCTGTAATCCCAGACATGAGGGCTATCACTCAGCCATACCAGACGTGTGGCTTCTAATATAAAACCAGTGATGCCAATCAGGATGAATGACCACAGGAACGCCCAGTCTTCACGACGATATTGGCTACGGTCAAAATCAGGGTCTCCTTCCTGTCTGTCAACACGCTTGTAATCAAGCTTAGGAAGATTAAGCCATTTGCGGCGATACATCATGTAAATAAGGCCAGCGATTAAACCGAAACCAGCCAAATCCAGCACCAATGAAAACATCAGGTAGAAGTTTCCGTACCAGAACTTAACGCCGAACAAGGGCTCAAGAATGTCATATTCAAGAGTGATGGTTGCGGTGCCGATAAACAGCAGCACAAAACCGAAGAAAATCAGGCCATGGGCACGACCGGCACTTTTATCACGGCGCACCAGTGTGCGATGTGTTGCCATGGTTTTAACCATTTCAACAAAGCGCTGAAATAACTCATTCCATGAGCCGTCAGACTTACCACGGCGGTATTTACGTATCTGTACATAAACACCATAAATAAACACGGCAATGGCTAAGTAGCCAATTGCATAAAATAAATAGATCGCCTTTGGGTCAAAGTCCTGGAAAAGTATTCTAGTGATTTGTGTAGGATCATTCATATGTATCACCCATTTTTTAATTTAATTAAATCCATATAGCCCTGAGGCAATTTGAAACTTACGATTTGAAACTCAAGATCTGTAACTTAAGACTTGCAACTCAACACTTGCACTTAAGACATATAACTTAATATTTCCAACTTGGATAAATGCTGTACTTGTTGAGCATGGCCACCGATCCAACATCGGCGACCATGCATCAATCATGGTTTAAACCTTGTACACTAAACCTTGTACTCGATTTTGAAATTACCACCTGGCATATGCGGCGTGCCCCAAGCGATGGTTTCACGTTTGTATGGAAGCGCAATCTGTGGATTCGCCTCTTCAATCTCACGTGCCACACGATGGCCGGTGAACGTTGCATCTGCAATCAAGCGTGGTGCTTCAGCATCACCAATCAGGTACATGCCTTTAATATCGTTTTCAGCCCACTCTGATTCACGCGCTTTAAGCTCATTCCACAATGTGCACTCTGAATGACGGCCTGTTACCAGGATTAAAGAATCAAACTCTAACCAGCGATGAGTTGTATTCGCATCACGTGGAGCAACACCTGGACCACGATAAGTACGTCTTGAACCGTCACCCCAGATGTTGTAGATCTCTAAGCGACCTGGCTCGATTCTTGAGCAGAAATGGTCACCCATCTCTTCAACATGCAGCTCGTGTAAACGACGCATCATGTTTGGATACTCAAGTGTGAAGTGCATGTAGTTAGCCAGATGCACACCTGAAACGATGGTAACTTCGTGACCGTCTGTAGCCAGTTTCTCAGCCAGACTTGGCGCCATGAAATAAGTATCAGCGTTAAGAATCACCACGCGTTTACCGATTTTCTTCTTGCCTTCCATGACTTGCTCTGGTGTCAGCTGATCTGGTAATGAAGCGTCAGCACCTGGAATTGGTTCATGTGTCAGGCAGTTAGTACCATCAGTATTCCATGATGAACCGGTTGCGATAATCACTTTATCGGCGCCGTATTGCAGCACATCGTCAGCCGTCATCGGTTTTTGACCTAATGCAACTTGGCTTTCCTTGTTTTTCTTAACCAGTTTGTTGATTTGAGTTTCACGGTAATCACGGTGATAGCTCCACTCACCCAAACCAGGCAAGGTAGTGATTTGATTCAAGTGACCGCCGATTTTTTCAGCCGTATCGGTCAAGTGCACGGTGTAACCGCTTTCCATCAATACACGTGCCGCTTCAGAACCAGATGGACCTGCACCTACAATCAATACTGAATCTTTAGTTTTGGTTTGACGGAATTTCTCTGGATGCCAGCCGCGGCGATATTCTTCACCTGCTGTTGCATTTTGTGTACAAATCATTGGAGGTCCGCCGATTTCCCAGCGAGAAATACAAACGTTACAACCGATACAAACGCGGATGTCGTCGTAGCGACCTTGTTCAATTTTTTGTGGCAGGAACGGGTCAGCAATCGATGGACGTGCGCAACCGATAATATCGGCATAGCCTTTAGTCACGATTTCAGTCATTTTTTCAGGATCAACAAAACGACCAACACCTAATACCGGTTTTTTAGATACTTGTTTTACAAACTTGGTCCAAGGTACTTGGTGACCTTGCTGGTAGAAACGTGATGGACCTGCATCTTCGCCCCACTCTGCAATATCGCCAACGTCCACGTCCCACAAGTCGAGCAACGGGTCAGCAAGTTCAATGAACTTCATACCGTCTACTTCAACTTCGATCTGGCCTGGGCCATATACGGTATCAACCGCAAAACGTGTTGCAATCGCACACTCGTCGCCTACAGCATGTTTAACTTTTTCTAAAGTTTCCAGCCAGAAGCGTGCACGGTTCTCTAATGAGCCACCGTATTTATCGGTACGTTTGTTGTAGTATGGATTCAGGAATTGCAGTGGCAAATATGAGTGCGCGCCGTACACGTAGATAATGTCGAAACCGGCATCACGTGAACGTTTAGCAGCATCTACATAATATTGCTGTACTTGAGCGATGTCGCTAAAGTCCATTTCTTTACAATAGGACAGTGTTTCAAATTCTGATGCATATTGGCTTGGGCCGCGTGGTGTAGCACGTGACTCCATGTTTGGTGCATGTGCGCCGCCGTACCATAACTCTACGCCAGCCAATGCGCCATATTTGTGGACTTCTTCAGTCATTGCGCGTAAATTACGCACATCGCCTTCGTCCCAGATACGTGCTGATAAACGATGTGTATCGTCTGATTCAGGATTGATTGAGCAGTACTCGGTATTCATCGCTGCCCAGCCGCCTTCAGCCTTCATAGAGCGGTGTGCTGCCTGGAAGCCAGGCTTATCAGAACCTGCACCAATACAATGCGGTACTTGATAAAAGCGATTGCGTAATGTTTTAGGGCCAATTTGGATTGGCTCAAACAAAATGTCGTGTTTTGGATCGCGTGCCATTTTTTCATCTCCGGTTGTGTGAATGGAATTAACTTACCTGCCATTCTCGTAGCGATGACGCGGAGACACAATTACACTCATGGCTTACTACCAAGGTGTTACTAGCTAATCTGGCGCTAAACCATGTTAAAAAAAGAAGGAGACTTTCATCTCCTCCTTTTTTGTATTTAACACGCTATCAAGCCCGCCCCAGACCTGCGCGGACTGATGCATTGAATTACAAGCTATGCATATACCAGACCAGGGCGACGCCAGTAGCAATCGCCAGATAAGGCAGTATACCTGCTCGATTAGCCACCCCATCTTCATGCCCTGCAATATGCATGTCTTCCAGCATTTGTTTAGGGAACACGCCTTTGTCCTGCACGTAGTGCCTGTAGATAAAGACCGGAATGATCAATGATGTAAAGATCAAGCCAGTCATCAACGTACCGGTACCCCATACATCAGCACCTAAGCCCATGATCGCCAGATTGACATAACCCAGTATGCCGCCCAAAGTAATCAGGATTAAAGGCGCTTTATATGGACGCTCCCAGTTTGGACGGTCAAGCCTGTGAATCCAGCCTGAGTTAAGGTTAAGGAAGTTAAAGATGATGTAACCGATATTTGACGCTGCAAGTACAAACACATAGTCAGACATCATGAGCAGCACGAGGTTAAAGCAAAGGTCTGTCCACATTGCACTGGTAGGTGCGCCATGTTCATTCACGCGGGACAAATACTTAGGCAGCCAGCCATCTACTGATGCTTGATACAAAGTACGTGAAGAGCCTGCCATTGAAGTCATGATCGCCAGCAATAAAGCCAGTACCATCATGATAATCATCAAGTTAGCAACAAATTTTCCGCCACCTACGATATCGGAGAATGCCGCAGCCACACCCATGCCACTATAAATAGAAGCTTCCAGCATGCCACTGTAAACTGCTGGCGTTACCACAACACCGGCAGCATCAACAACTGCTGGGGTTACCATCTGACCCAAACCTAAATGACTTTGGAAAGCGATAGGTACTAGCGTAAATACTGCCACGCAAAGTAAACCAGAGTAGAAGATCGCCTTAAAGGTATCTGATTTCGGGTTTTTGAACTCACGTGTGTAACATACTGCGGTTTCAAAGCCATAAGTAGACCATGCGGCAATAAACAAACCGCCGGCCATCAGCTTCCAGCCTTCTATTCCCCATACCCCATCAATCACGTTGCCGGCAGCATCATGTGCCAACGGCGCTAACGGAAAGAAATTTGCCTGCGAGGTGTCGCCGGTAATCAGGGGTACTAAACCTATCAGCATCAATGGAATCAATGCGATCAACCCAAGTACCATCGTGGTTTTTGCTGAACGTAAAATACCGCCATGCTGAATAAAGAATACTGACAACAAAATTGAAGCACCCAAGATAAAGGTCGCGTTAATTCTCAACGCTAGTCCGGATTTAATAATGCCCAAATCCAGCAAAGTCAGCTGCCAGGTATTAATGACGGCATCGGGTGCAAACAGTGCACTCAGCAAATAGCCTGCTGCCAGCCCGGAGCCAATCGCGAGTACCGGCGACCAGGCAAACCAGTTACACCATACCGAAACCGGCGCTATAAACTTACTATATTTCACCCATGCAACCGCACCATAAATCGATGCACCGCCTGACTTATGCGGAAACAATCCTGCAATTTCTGCATAAGTGAAAGCTTGTATAAAACCAAAAGTAATTGATATCGCCCATATCATCCAAGCAGGCTTACCAACAGTGGCGGCAATTGCGCCGATTGAAAACAGAACAAGCGCTGGAACGCCGCTTGCCACCCAGAATGCACCTTGCCAGCCAATCTTTCTATGTAACGTCGCATTTTGCGCTACGACGTTTTCGGAAAGATCAGCTGAAATTGCATCAACTGACGAATTTAAGCTCAATTTAAGTCCCCTTTTAAGAAAATTCCCAACACCAGGCCAAAATAGTGATGACCACAATACAACCGGGTAAAGCAAAAGAATTTAGTCTTGCCACTTACTTAATAAATTTTATAAACCGAATATCAACAAAACTCCTAAATTCCCAGGTCATTTGATAGCAATCATTATTGCTACACAATCATCACTATGGATTACTCTAAAAGTAGTAGCTGATGAATTGAGCGGGTTAATAGTATGTTCAACCATATCAGAAATACGCAGATACTCCTTTTGTGTTACACCTTCAAGGGGATATTTAATGCCTTGCATACTGTTTACTATGTGCTTGATCTAAAAGTAGATAAACAAACCATAGACAATCAAACTGAGAATAAACAGGCAGTTGTACCAGCGTTTTTTAAACAAACCCTACTCTGGAGTAAACCCATGATAAACAATACAAGTTCTCATCATGCAGCAGAAAAAAAATCACTCTACGATGCAATCGGCGGCGAGCATGGCGTTCAAAATCTGGTTAAAGTCTTTTATGACCTGGTTGAACAACATCCGGAAGGACACAAACTGCATTTACTGCACCTGCGCGGTAATGGTATTGCGCACTCTCGTGTAGAGCAATTCAATTTTTTGTCGGGTTTCCTGGGTGGGCCTAAGCTCTATGTTGAAAAACATGGCCATTCAAACGTCAGAGTCATGCATGAACACGTCGAAATTAATAGCGAAGCAAAAGACATCTGGCTTAAATGCATGGATATGGCGATTGATGAAATAGGTGTTGGGGCAGAAGTGAAAGTTAAGCTCATGAATAACTTTACGACAATTGCCAATTTACTAGTCAATCGCACTGATTAAGTTTCCATACATTAACAATCCCGAAATCACATATGGCTAATATATCCACAACTGCAAAATTTCCGGATGCAATCACTCCGGATACCAATCTAAAATCAGCTTTACATAAACACTACTTACGCAACCAGCGCTGGGGGTTCATGTGGGCATTATGGACAGCAATATTATGGGGGGCTTGGTATGTGCCGGGAACAGCACTTTGGTCTGAGTTTCCTTACGTAAATATCGCTGCGGACCAGCAGTCTTTACGCTTGGCAGCCACAGCAGTAATGACATGGATACATGCAATCACGGTATTTCTGTTTTTGTTACTGTGGAATGCTGTACTTGGTAAAGTCAAAGACTATGGTCGAACCATGGTCAGGTTCAAAACCATATCAAAATGGTATGCACTTGCTTCTCTGTGCGGCGGGCCATTGGCAATCTTTGGTTCTTATATGGCAATGGGCTTTATCGGGCCAGTTTTTGCCGCAATCTCTTCTTTGTTCTATCCGGTCATCGGCGCTGTCATCGCCAGGCTCTGGTACAAGGAGAAAATATCCCGGCGTGCTGCAATTGGTATGTGCATCATTATTTTTGGCGGCATGATTATTTACGGCCCAGGCCTGTTTGGTGAAATGAACGAATCTAACCCGAATGCATGGCTCGGCTATCTGGGCGGCATTATGTCAGCAATTGGCTGGGGAACGGAAGGCGCCGTTGCCGCCAGGGCAATGGATGTGTCTGACCCGGACGTAGGCATACACTGTCGCTTCTCTTTTGAAATTTTATTCTGGGGTATCTTGATATTGCCGGCACTGGCTTTATTTACAGAGTTACCGATTGCCGAGCTGATTATTAACACCGTCACACATGACAAAGCTATGCTGTGGATAGTGCTGGCGGCGGCATGCCATGCCTATTGCTACACGGCATTCTACAAGAGCTTCAGCCTGATCGGGGTTGGTCGCGGAGAGGCGATAGGCAACCTCTATGCGGTATTTGCGCTGATTTTTATTGCAGCTTTTACCTTGCAGTTTCCGCAATGGTATTTTGTGCTCGGTCTCATATTCACTGTGTTAGGCAGCTTTGTCATGTTTAGTGAATCAGCCGAATCAGTGGCTAATCTGCGCGATGTTGATGCTCCGGGAGCCTATTAAATGAAAGTACATCAAAAAGGTTATCTGTTATTAGCGCTCAATAAGTCAGGCACCCTCTGGGATTATGAGTTAATTAAAAAGACACTGCATGAATACAACGAGACCGGTGCATTCAGGGAAAAAACCTTAAGCATCGCGCTTGATGAATTAGCTGCAGCCGGCCTCATTAGCCGCATAGAAGAAAAACTGGAAACTGTCGGTGATCAATTGAAATTACGTTTTAAATACAAACTATCTGATTTTGGTGTTTCCAGAATGGTAGATACTGGACTGCTGCTACCCTGGTAAAGCCTACCCTTGTTACAGCAGACAATAGTAAAAATACAATCAAATCAATGAACATCAGGAGCAGCAGATGAGTGATTTTTGGGGTTATGCTGGAGCAGATGCACTGGCATTTATAGTGATTGGCGGCGCGAGCATTATTTGCCTGATCTGTGCCAGAATATTTGTGAATACGACTGGTGAGTAAGTACTAACCCACCATGCCAGCTTGAGTAAGATTAGCATGCACCTGACCAACGCCGGTTCATGCTAATTACAAGGACACTACCGGGTCAGATTAATACTAGTTGTACTCATCAGCTTTTTAAACTTTTAGGCACAGGGAGCAAGCGCGCATATTCATCTGTAACCGCGGCATAACACTCGCATACTCGTTTTTCAAGTTTGGGACGATCCAATATTGTAATGCGGCCACGCGCATAAGCAATCATGCCATCTTTTTGCAATTTGCCTGCAACATCGGTCACACTTTCCCTGCGTACACCAAGTAATTTTGCGATTAACTCCTGGGTGATTAACACCTTATTTTCGTGTAATCTATCTACACTCATCAATAGCCAGCGGCAAAGTTGCTGATCAATTGTATGGTGTTGATTACATACCGCAGTTTGAGAGGTCTGAGCAATCAATGCCTGCGTGTAAAGCAAAGCGATTTTCTGTAGTTGACCACCCAAGGCAAATTCACGTTTCAGGATTTTTCTACTGAGTCGGTAAGCATACCCCGCACATTGCACTTCAGTGCTGCTAGGCATACTCTCACCGCCCATATAGATCGATATACCAATCATGCCCTCATTTCCAACAATCGCGATTTCACTTGATGAGCCATCTTCTAATTCATAAATCAGCGAGACTATCCCGCTAATTGGAAAGTGAATAAATTGTACGTGATCACCGGCTTCAGAAAGCGTCCATCCGAGCGGCATTTCCACCAGTTCAAGATCCGGAAAAATACGGTCATACTCTGACTTGTCGAGCGCGGCAAGGATGTTGTTTTGTTTAGGATCATGCGTTGGTTTAGTTAATTCTGGCATCTGTGAGATCTTAATTTAATGTATTCAAATTGAATTGCTTGATATTTAGTTACTGTGATAATTTAGCTAATCATTCAGATCTTTTTCAATATTCCATATCCGTAATTTTACCGAGAGATGCTGACTATATGCTAAGAAATCAACGACGTAGCATACATCATGCCTGCCCTTTAACTTCATCAACACGAATCATTACATTGGGCATATACGTCCAAGATTGATGAGTTCTTAATAGCGATAAAACGTATCTCATGACTCCCCCGTAATCTTACAGGCTTTCGAGGCGTTTTTAAGTGCGGAAGCAAGATCGAGTAATCCTGCTTTTATATTTAATGACTTTGATATAAGTATACAACAAGAGCGTTATTTATCGGCTTTAGTTTGATATAACTATCGAAGTTGTAATCAAACTAAAGCCGATAAATAACGCTCACTGTTACAAGCCCATGCTCAGATCAGAGTAAGTCTAGTTGAGACTAAGCTGCTACAGAAACTCTGTAACCTGCAAGCCAAAGCCGGCCATACTAGGCATCTTGCGCGGCTCTGCCATCAGGCGCATTTTCACCACTCCCAGATCTCGTAGTATTTGCGCACCAATTCCGTAATCTTTAAGCGTGTATTGATTGTTAGCAGGGAAATTTGCTGAATTAATTGCATGGATGACATCCTCACTTTTCTCGTCGCGTCTTAACATCACAATTACACCTGCATCCGCTTGGCCGATCATTTGCATTGCATCTGGCAGGCTCCAACTATGGCTCTTGTTGCTGGCATCAAGTAAATCCAGTACCGATAGAGGTTCATGCACACGGACCAGAACGCTTTTATCTGCGGCGATAGTGCCTTTAACCAGCGCCAAATGCGTTTGATTAGCAATAGATTCTTGATAGGCAATTAACTGAAACGAGCCATAAGGTGTTTCAATCAATCGTTCAGCAACGCGCTTTACCAGAGACTCGGTCTGGCTTCTGTAATTAATCAGGTCAGCAATCGTACCGACTTTAAGATCATGTTTTGCAGCAAAGTCCAACAAATCTGGCAGGCGCGCCATTTCGCCGTTATCTTTAAGAATTTCACAAATCACTGCTGAAGCATCCAGCTTCGCCAGCTTGGCGATATCACAGCCAGCCTCAGTATGGCCGGCACGCACTAACACGCCGCCCTTTTGTGCAATTAAAGGAAATACATGGCCCGGGCTGACAACATCCATAGGGCGTGCATTCACATGCACAGCGGTCTGGATTGTATGCGCACGGTCAGCAGCTGAAATCCCGGTAGTAACACCTTCAGCGGCCTCAATGGAAGCCGTGAAGTTAGTGCCCATCTTGGTGCCGTTACGGGCTACCATAGGGCTAAGATTCAACTGTTTTCCACGCTCTTCCGTGAGCGTTAAGCATATCAAGCCACGTCCATGTTTGGACATAAAATTGATATCTTCAGGCGTCACATATTGTGCCGCCATCACCAGGTCACCTTCGTTTTCGCGATCTTCATCATCCAGTAGCACCACCATGCGACCCTGGCGTATTTCCTCGATTATTTCTGTAATCGGGCTGATGGCTTTGCTACGCTTCAGAAACAGATCCATTCCAGGAATGGGTTTCTGTTGCTCTAATAAGTTGGTGCTAACGAAGTTATTCATGATGTGCTCGTTATAAATTATTACTTGTTATGCAGGCGTATGCTGAATGATTATGTATGGATTCAAAGTTTTCGCATTCAACCGTAAAGTTCTTGATGCGCTCATCTTTATAAAAAGCAGCAGCGATATCACGCACCATGTCTTCTACAAATTTTGGGTTGTCGTATGCAAGCTCAGTTACATACTTTTCATCAGGGCGTTTTAATAAGCCATACAGCTCTGATGAAGCCTGTGCTTCTACCGTCTTGATAATATCCTCTATCCACATCAACTCTTTTAGCGCGACTGTTACCGTAACGTGAGAGCGCTGATTATGCGCACCATAAGCAGATATTTTTTTAGAACACGGGCAAAGGCTGGTGACTGGGATCAGAACCTTTACTTTGACGTCATGATAGGCTTTTGTGATCTCACCGATAAATGTGACCTCATAATCAAGCAGGCTTTTTACACCGGAAACCGGAGCTGATTTATTCACAAAATAAGGAAATGACATTTCTATGTGGCCTGAATCTGCTTCGAGTTTCAGCGCCACTTGTTTTAGCATTTTATAAAAATTCTCTATTGAAATCTCATGGTCGTTGCCATTCAGAATTTCAATGAATCTGGACATGTGCGTACCTTTTAAATGCTGTGGCAAATGCACATACATATTAAATGTTGCAACTGTATGCTGGGCCTCTCCTGCTTTATCTTTGATCTTAACAGGGTGGCGTATTGATTTAATGCCGACTTTATCAATTGCAAGCTGACGGATATCAACCAAATTTTGTACATCTTCTATTGAAAAACCTATTGGCGAATTCATAATTATTTTCTCTTTTCAGTAACTTTACTGACAGCAAAAGGGTTTTAAATTTAATTTTGGTTAATACGCACGAAGTTCTATATAACTTAAAAAAAAGGGGGCAAATACAAAATATGCAATATTGCAATGCCCCCAAGGGAGTTCAACTTCGTAGTAAGTTGGGAGATGACGTGTTGTCAAAACTTACAACTGAATTTTCGAACTTATGGCTAGCTGTGACAATCGTCACTAAGGATTACTCCGTTTGGATTAGTTGTTTTAAATACAGCAACTAATAGAATGGGCAATTGCCAATGTAAAGTTAAATCAATGTTGGGGGCACTAGCTGAGCAGATTTTTTTGAAGGGAATACAGCAACAGAAAATTCATGGAAATTAAGCATGACTCACTTAACTTTTTAATATGCAGGTGACAAGATATAATGAAAACATACTCTACGTTACTGTAAAACGCAGAGTATGTTTGTTAAAGCTTAAACAAAAAGTTTAATTTACAACGGTGCGCGTTGACCGCAGAAGAAACCAACTGCGCGGTCAGGTGTGCTGAATGTAATTTTGCAGCCTGATGGGAAATAAAGCACATCACCCACTGTAGCGGTTACTTTTTGACCAGTTTCGTCAGAGATGATGAATGTGCCTTCAACAACAATCTTCATTTCTTCATAGTCATACTCGTAAACCAGTGAATTGCCTTTATCCAGATGGAAGAAGCCAGCACAAATAGTTTTATCTTTGTCTTGAGAAACGAAAGTATCACCTAAAAATGCCGGAACGCCAGGAACATTCATTGATGGTTGTACATCTTTAACAGCCTGTTTTTTGTAATAGAAAGGTTTAGTACTCATTGCAATTCTCCTTAGGGGGTTCACTTGAAAGTGTATGTATTAAATCGTTTCTGAATGAAACCTACAATCACACCTAAGAGGTACTCTCTAAGAAGGATAACCAAAACTGCTTAGTCAATATCAAACTGCCCACTGACTGCTTTCCATATAAAACCCAGTAAAAACAACAATACTTCTTATTTATTTGCGCTGCATTGCCGGTAAGTGATTTTTTAAAACCATAGGTTTTTAGTAGCGCATTGCTACATTTTATTCAGCAAAGTATTGAATCGGCCGCGGGTGCATTAAGTTTAAGTGATTCAGGCACTCGGCACGCCATTGATCAAGCTGCTCTACGCTGATATTCTTTTGCTCGGGTTCAAATAAAGGTTTATTCCCATTCAAAACTTCAGCAATATCTCCAATAGCAATCTGCGTTTTTGCAACATAATAAATGAAATTTTTGCTGATGCGTTTATCAACCAGCCGAGCTAGCTTATAAATCATATGCGGTAGCTTAATTAATCGTAAAAAACCGTCGCCCAAGGCAAGCCTGCTCAGCGCAAGATTAGTGACGCGCTCATTACATCTGAAGTGCGGGGAAATAAACTTTGAAATGATTGCCTGATGTTTATTTAACAGCTGCCGTGGGGATGTGTTCATCAGCGGCGCCAAATAGGCATCCATGGCCCACTCTGAAGCAATATGTGTAGTAATGGTGTTCTTTAGCCACATCGCCTCATGCGCCGGTACAAAGTGATGGTGCGCAATCACATCTATATATAAATGACTGGCATATCCCACTGCAATTGCGGTTTCTTCATCCGTTTGCGCACGTTGCAGCAACTGATGCGCATTCTCCCACAGGTGTGTGTGCCGGAAACGGTGACTGATAATTGCGAGGTCTGGCAGGCAGGCGCCAACCATCACTAATTCAGGAAAGCGTTTGATAGCATTTTGCAAGCGCGGGTCTAATAAAGGCATTGCCCAAAGCAGTGACTGTGCAAAATACAAGTGAGTCACCAGACCCCAAGCATAGACATCATTGGTATAAAGGCAGCATGGAAGCCACCAGTAATATTTTCTTATAAAGGTTGGCATTTGCATGGCAGTGACTTTGCCGACCAGCCGTGAAAAATTCATGACAATTTCATGAAAATTTAATGACAAAATTCACGGTGCTTGAAGCCGTTGTGCTGTAAATTTTTATTTTTATGCTTTTTAACGACGCACAGTGTAAAAGAACGTAATCATTGCAAGCATAAAGCTAGTATAAGCAATTCAATAAAATTACAATAAAAACATAACTCAAAACCAATTGGACCGATCTATGAAAAATATACTGATAGCCAATTCAAAGGGTGGCTGTGGCAAAACCACAATTGCCACTAATCTGGCTGGCTATTTAGCTTCAATTGGGGAAAAAGTTGCCATTGCTGATCTGGATCGGCAGCAATCATCAGTGCAATGGCTGAATAGCAGGCCAACATTCATGCCTGCTATTCACGCTTACAGTGATCAAAAAAAGCAATATCTTCCTAAACTTGATTGGATCATCACGGATTCTCCGGCAGGATTTAGAGATGAAAAGATGTCTGAAGCGGTTAAAGAAGCAGATTGCGTTATTGTTCCCATACAGCCATCGACATTCGACATTAGTGCTACCAGCAATTTTCTTGAAACTTTAGATAGAGAAAAGGCCGTGCGTAAACACAAAACATTGATTGCTTTAGTTGGAATACGGGTTAATTCAAGAGCCAACTCCACTACAACACTCACAGAATTCATGCAGGATACTGGATTGCCCATCCTTAGCTACCTGAGGAACTCTCAGGTGTATGTCACTGCTGCTGAGCTTGGTGTAAGTTTGTTTGATTTACGTCCTTCTTTTGTGGCACAGGATATTGAGCAATGGAAACCTATTATTGATTGGATTTCTGAAACCACAAACAGGAAAATTTGATTAAGCATAGAATCAAAATCAAATCTAACAGCCCCCTGAAAATTTAGTAACTGCCAGATCAGACTGAGACTAATTCACTTTGTTTTTTGATTTCTTGTCGGCACGCAGTTGTGCCCTTGCAAAGTTTTCTCGCCATTCTTGCAGCAATTCATCTTCGAGCTCAAGTTGAATAGCAATAGCTTCACTCTTAGTTAATTTCTCTTTGAGAAATCTTTTCGGTAACTTTCCGGTCATTCGTGACAATACCTTTTCCACAGAGGCCTCATCTAGCCCCTCAGCCAGTTTAATAAACGCTTCACTTGGATTTTTAATAGCCATATTTCAATACCCTTTATAGTTTTAATTGTTATCGCATGACAAACTTGCGCATTTAAAATTAAATCTGGTTAACTTACCGGTCAATCAACCATTTACCCATTTCACGATTTAAGGACATCTGATCCAAATGCGCTAAAGGAAGCTGGGTAAATAAATCAATTCTATTGCGTATTTGTAGAAAAACTTTTTTAAAAGCCTCTTTCTTCTCCTCAAAAGATCCCATAACTGTTGCGGGGTCATCAAACCCCCAATGCGCAGTCACTGGACTTCCGCGCCAAATCGGCAGCCTGTTTTTTGCGATATCATCACAAACGGTAATAACAAAATCGATTGCTGGCGCGCTCGGCTGTGAGAACTCATCCCAACTTTTGCTTCTTAAACTTTTAATTGGATAGCCAATACTTTTAATCTCCTCAATTGCAAAGCGATTCACCACACCGGTTGGAGAACTGCCTGCACTGTAGCCTTTAAAAACACCGGAACCCATGGTGTTGAATAATGCTTCGGCCATAATGCTTCTTGCCGAATTACCAGACCCTAAAATAAGTACGTTGTAGGTTTTTCCAATGACTGTCTTACCGATCATAAATATTTTTCTTGATTAATTACGTCGTTATTTATTAGATACCACTCAACTTTTAGAGCAGCATCCTGTTTGTTATATTTAAAATATAATGATTTTTTGTGACAGTTTCTTTACATAAAGAATACAAATGCAACTCCAGGCTAAAAAATGCACACTTAGTGTGCTTAAACGGAAAGCAACTTACCACTCCTGCTAACCAATGCCGTTCCTCAGTAGCCACTTCCGCATCTGCGTTTGACTAAATATCATGCAACTCGAACCCAATCTTAACAACACTAAAAATAATCAATTTATCAAAATTTATATATTATTTAATAAAATGGTTATACAATAAGTCTTTGATTTAGATACAAATAATCCCATTTTTAAAATAGGGATTTATGGTGGTGGCCTACTAAGTAACAACAAAAAGCAGAGGCGATATCATGAGCAGCAATACGAGTGATATGAAGCAGTCAGATGATCGTTTTCGTCAGATAGTAGAAGCCGCACCTAACGCCATGGTCATGGTCGATGAATCCGGCCTCATCGAAATGGTCAACACGCAGACCGAGATCATTTTTGGTTACAGCAGAGAAGAACTTCTGGGTCAGTCGATTGATTGCCTGCTTCCAGAACGATTCCGTCACCAGCATCCACAGCATCGAGGCTCCTTTTTCTCTGACCTGCGCCCACGCGCAATGGGCGTTGGCCGTGACTTGTTCGGCAGACACAAGGATGGCAGTGAATTTCCAGTAGAGGTTGGCCTTAACCCGATTCAAACCGAAGATGGCATCAAGGTGCTTTCAGCCATAACTGATATTTCGGCACGCAAACGTATGGAAGAGCGTTTTCGCCAAGTGGTAGAAGCTGCACCTAACGCCATGGTCATGGTCGATAAATCCGGCCTTATCGAAATGGTCAACACGCAGACCGAGATCATTTTTGGTTACAGCAGAGAAGAGCTTCTGGGTCAGTCGATTGATTGCCTGCTTCCAGAACGATTCCGTCACCAGCATCCACAGCATCGAGGCTCCTTTTTCTCTGACCTGCGCCCACGCGCAATGGGCGTTGGCCGTGACTTGTTCGGTAGACACAAGGATGGCAGTGAATTCCCAGTAGAGGTTGGCCTTAATCCGATTGAAACCGAAGACGGCATCAAGGTGCTTTCCGCCATTACTGATATTTCAGCACGGGTAAAAGCAAGTCAAAAACTTGCTGAACACCATGAAGAACTCGAGCGCAGCAACAAAGAGTTGGCAACCTTTGCCTATGTCGCATCACACGACCTTAAATCGCCGCTGCGTGGCATTTTCCAGATTTCGCAGTGGATTGAGGAAGATCTCGGTAACGGAGATACATTGTCAATCCCAAGCCATATGAATTTATTACGCGGTCGACTACGCCGCATGGAACACCTGCTGGATGATTTACTTGCCTATTCACGCGCAGGGCGCATGGAAGGTGGTCTGAGCCAGATTAACCTCGGCGCGCTAGCTCATGACATATTTGATATGCAGGCCCTGCCAGGCAGCTTCACTCTGGTAACTGCAGACGACTTGCCCACCTTTACTACACTGGCTACCCCACTGGAGCAGGTGCTGCGTAATCTATTCACCAATGCAGTAAAACATCATGACCAATCAACCGGCAGTATTAAACTGGATTGGCAGCCTAAAAATAAAGACTATTACGAATTCAGCGTGACAGATGATGGGCCTGGCATCCCTCCCGAATATCACGAGCGCGTTTTCGTCATGTTTCAGACCTTGCGGCCACGCGATGAAGTTGAGGGCAGCGGCATGGGTCTGGCATTGGTCAAGAAAATAGTAGAAACCTATGGCGGAAAAACCAGCGTCACATCAGACGGCATTCGCGGCACCAGCATTCACTTTACCTGGCCAGTTAATATAAAGGGAAGAACCCCAATTGCAAACTCAGACGAGACACAACCATAAAGAAGTCACCTTACTTGTAGTTGATGATGATGATATAGATGCGATCGCTCTGGAGCGGGCCTTACGCAAACTACGGTTATTCAATACAGTCCATCGTGCCAGAGATGGGCAGGAAGCATTGAATCTGTTACGCGCAGGGACAATTCCATCCCCTTATATCATTTTGCTTGACCTGAATATGCCGCGCATGAACGGCTTAGAATTTTTACAGGCACTACGCACAGACCCCATGCTGACGCATGCGGTTGTGTTTGTTTTAACGACGTCAAAGTCTGATGAAGATCTTGTAGCTGCTTATCGCAAGCACGTTGCAGGCTATGTCCTCAAACAACACATGGACAGGGACTTTCTTGAAGTGATTGGCTTGATTGAGCATTACTGGCGACTCGTAGAACTGCCGGTAAGTAAGGAGACATGATGAGGCTGCTGCTTGTTGACGATGATGAACTGGATAGAATGGCGGTTGTGCGTGTTTTACAGAGCCCTAAATTAATCAAAGATATTGTTCATGCGAGCACCGCAGTTTCAGCGCTTAAACTTTTTGATGAAGGTACATTTGATGTTGTCCTGCTTGATTACAGGCTGCCAGATATGGAATGCCTCGAAGTCCTGAATAAGCTCACCCAGCATGCCAATAAACATGCAGCAGTCGTTATCCTGACTGGCATGGTTAATGATGAGGCAATAGAAAAAGAATGCATTATTGCAGGTGCACAGGATTTCTTACTTAAGCAGGAGCTGTCGCAACGGCATTTAACAAAAGCGCTGGTTCATGCGCAGGCACGCCATGCACTTAATCAGCAATTGATGGAAACATATGCGCGATTAAAGTATTTGGCAGAGAATGACCCTATGACTGGCCTATCAAACCGGCACTATTTTGAGGATCACCTGCGCACCGCCATTGCCCGAGCAGAACGTTTTGACAGCATAGTGGGTTTACTTTTTCTGGATATAGATAACTTCAAACTTATTAACGACAGTCTAGGGCACGACACTGGAGACCAGATACTGCAACAGGTCGCAGCCAGATTGCTGAATGTCATTCGGGAAGGCGATATCGTATGCCGGCTTGGTGGTGATGAATTTGCAATTATTGTCCACGATATTGAAACAGAAACATCTCTTGCCACACTTGCCCAACGAATTATAGATAACCTGCGCATACCTATCACGCTTGTACAAACACAGCATTTTATTTCCTGCAGCATTGGCATTTCGACCTATCCAAGTTGTGCACAAAATGCTGAAGACATGCTGAAACATGCGGATCTGGCAATGTATCATGTTAAACGCATGGGAAGAAACGGGTTTCATTTCTTTACTGAAGCCTTGCAGGATAGAGTCATGAACAAAATTGTACTGGAGCAGCAGCTTCGTTCAGGCAACCTGCAAAGCCAGCTGCTGCTGTACTATCAGCCAGTCATTAACGCAAAAGATTTCAACGTTTGCGGTGCTGAAATGCTCGTACGCTGGAATCATCCACTAAGAGGCATATTGCCGCCGAGTGAGTTTCTGGATGATATAGAAGAGCTTGGTTTTCTATCTGCAATTGATATTGAAAATATGCGCTTGGCCTGCAGGCAATTGGCTGAATGGCGCGCAAGTGGCCTGGTTGATGAGTCTTTTGTGCTGGCAGTTAACGCAAGTGAGCAGTTAATAAAAGAAGAAAATTTTCAAGACATCATCAAGTCCGATCTGGACAATATGAACATGGTAGGCAACAACTTATCTATAGAAGTTACCGAAGGCGTTCTGGTCTCGGATTTTGACAAAACTGCCGCAATCCTGAACCTTATCAAACACTATGGGGTAAAAGTTGCTATCGATGATTTTGGTACAGGCTATTCATCAATGGCTTATTTAAAATGGCTTCCAGCCTCGATCCTTAAAGTTGATCGTTCTTTTGTACAAAATGTTCCAGAAAGCGCAGCGGATTGTCGGGTACTGAAAGCTATCATCGTCATGGCTAAAAGCTTAGATCTCGACGTGATTGTTGAAGGCGTTGAAACATTAGAGCAAGCACAGCTATGCTGCCAATATGGTGCTGATATGTTTCAGGGTTACTTGTTTTCAAAACCACTTCCACCAGAAGACTTCGCCGTGTTTATCCAGCAACACAAGTCTGACTCATACTTAAGTTAATTTAATTTAAAACAATCGATGAAACTTTTTAGCACTAGCACTCTCAAACGGTGAGTGCTAAAATGATATTTCAAGGAGGACGTAAAACCAATGACCACTGCTTTAACAGTTCCAGTACTCACCGCTAGTGATAGCCTAGAGCAATACACAAGAGCAATTAAAGCTTATCCAATTCTTTCTGCCGAAGAAGAATTTTCTCTGGCTGTAAAATTCCAGAAAGAAAATGATTTAGAAGCGGCTCGCAAACTTATTCTATCGCACCTGCGCTTAGTGACGAGTATTGCACGTGGATACAACGGTTATGGTTTACCTCAAGCTGACCTTATTCAAGAAGGCAATATCGGCCTAATGAAAGCTGTACGACGCTACGACCCGGAGCGTGGTGTACGTCTGGTTTCTTTTGCCATGCACTGGATCAAAGCAGAAATTCACGAATACATCGTGAAAAACTGGCGCCTTGTAAAAATTGCCACCACCAAAGCACAACGTAAGCTTTTCTTCAATTTGCGTAGCATGAAGTCAGGCATCAACACAATGCAGCCAACTGAAGTTGCGCATATCGCACGCGAATTGAATGTAAAGCCTGAAGAAGTGCTGGAGATGGAGTCACGCCTGAACGGGCATGAAATATCACTCGAAGCTAACATTGATGATGACAGCGACGAGCACTACAGCCCGATTGCTTATTTGCAGGACGAAAGCCTGACCCCGGCTGAGGCTTTAGAAGCCAAGCAGTTTGAAACGGCTGAAACAACCGGTTTGGCACATGCCCTTAAGAACCTGGATGAGAGAAGCCGCCGTGTAGTTGAAGCACGCTGGTTACAGGAAGATGGCGGTAAAACCTTGCATGAACTGGCAGATGAATTTGGCGTATCTGCAGAGCGTATTCGTCAGATTGAACAAAAAGCCATGCAAAAAATGAAAACCCTGATGTTAGCCAGCCGTTAATATCGGAGTCGCGTTAATATTAGAATTTACAAGTACTAAATTTAATCAATAAAAAAGCCAGCATAAGCTGGCTTTTTTATTGTCAGTGAATCTGCTAATACTAGGCTGCAAAGGCCTCAGGTGCAGGTTTAAATGCAAGTGCAGACTTCAGGTGCTCACTTAATTTGTTAAGATCATCTAACTGTGCCTGTATGCTCTTCTCAATCGCTTCCAGCTCTGAAATACGGTCTTCCAGTGTATCCGTTGCTTTATAGATGCGCTTGATACTTTCCAGACGACGACGCAACTGCAACTGATGCTCACGCACTTGAGACTCCATCGGTGCAATCACGGCCTTCAGCCAGTTTTCAATATCACGGTTGGCAACCTCGTACACATGAATCACACGGCTAGCGAGCGTTTCAAAGAATTTGGTTGTCAACGTCATCTTCTCATTGGCGATCATATTAAAAGCGGTATTGAACTGCTCTTTGTATGCACGCTCCAGTTTCGCTAACTCTTTCTGATAACGCAATGTTGAGAAAGCTGGTGGTTCAGACTTACGCAAACCGTGCTCTTTCGAAAACTTCTCATACATAACATCCATCATTTTCTTGATTTCATCAATTTGTGAGTCGGATGAAACCATGCGGCTTTTCAATTCATTGAAGAAATTATCCATTGCTTCACGAATCGTTTTGGTAAAGCTGGCATTAATCATGGTCTCGCGGGTTGTATGCACATGCACCTTGAGTGACTCCATGCCCAGCAATGTAAATAAGCGATTAGTATGCTGTGAAAAAATACTGCGCAAAGCCTGGAAGCGCTGTAAGCCTTTTTCAAAGTTTTCTTTATCAACTTTAACCTTGTTCATCATGTGCTCAACTACATCTTCATTCTTGCCGCGCAAACCACGCAGCTCGACCAGTTGCTCGTTAATACCTGTAAAACGCGCATCCAGAATCACTTTAGAATTGGTAATCAAGTCATCAATCTCGTTCTGCGTGTTATCGCGTACGATTTCCTGTTTGGATGGAATGAGCTGATTAGACAGCGCTTCTTCCAGCTCCAGCACGCGGCTTTTTGCCAGCAAGGTGTCATCTTTATTCACCTTGGCTAACAGACCTTTTTGTGCAGATACCGGGAATATCTGATTAGTCTCTAAACCAAGAAGCTCTGCACTGGTTTTGATTTGTCTGGTGAGCTCTTTCTGAATTTCTTTTTCGTCTTTAAGCTCATCCCACAGGCCATCAATCTTATTCATGACAGCAAGGCGACCTTTTTGCTTCCAGCGCGTACCGCTGATGTACTGACGCCACACATCAATTTCAGATTTAGTCACGCCTTGATCAGCCGCCAGAATAAACAGCACAGCATGCGCATTTGGCAGCATGTTAATAGTCAGCTCAGGTTCGGTACCGATCGCATTCAAGCCCGGTGTATCCAGAATAACCAGTCCCTGCTCCAGTAATGGATGCGGGAAGTTAATCATTGCATAACGCCAGCACGGCACATCAATGGTGCCGTCTTTATTCAGATTCAGTGCGTCATCAGCACTGTTAGGGTCATACAGGCCATATTTCTCGGCTTCCTGTACAGAAACCGGCTTGGTGCTACTCACCTCTTTAAAGGCTTTGACCATGCTCTCGTTAGAGTCAACATCAAAAATAACCGTCTTCCACTCGTCAGGATAACGCTTGTACTCCGAGGTGGTCGCATCAGACAGACGCGTTTCAATCGGCAGCATCATGATAGAGGTCGGTTTAGTCTTGTCGTAAAGCAACTCGGTAGGACACATCGTGGTACGGCCTGCACTGGAAGGTAGTAGGCGCGTACCGTAACCGGCAAAGAAGATCGCATTGATCAATTCTGACTTGCCGCGTGAAAACTCTGCCACAAACGCGACATTCAGTTTATCTTCACGCAACCTGTCCAAAAGCTGCTGTATACGCTGATCCACCTGCGCATCATTCAACTCCTGCTCATTCAGCCAGTTACGATAGTCGCAAATAGTCTCGACCAGACCTTTACGCCATTCTGAATAGACTGCAAATTGTTTTGCTAAATTATTTTCTGCCATGACGGACCTTAAAACAGCTCTTTTGTAGAATAACTTTATCACTCATTATTTAAATTGCAAATCAAATCAACCGGCAAATAATTCATTTTAAATGGAATTCTGATAAGCGGTTATTTTACTATCATAAGCGGCAACGCGCTTGAATGTCTGCAATCCTTATCATTCTGTTATCATCTTATTTTTACCGAAATTAGACATATTTATGAGTGGCTTAACACCGGATTCACCTCGCCCGATAGACATTAAACTGCATCAGGCTTCCCGTTTATTGGAAATCAAGTTTGATAACAATATGGAGTGCATGCTGTCTTGCGAATTTTTGCGCGTATATTCACCATCCGCCGAAGTGAAAGGCCATGGTCCCGGGCAGGAAGTACTGCAAATCGGCAAAGAAGATATCAACATTACTGCGATAGAACCTGTGGGCAATTATGCCGTTAGGTTAGTATTCTCAGATGGTCATAACACCGGTTTATACTCATGGGATTACTTGTACAATTTAGCACGTGATTATGAAGCGCTATGGCTTGAATATTTAGGCAAACTTAGTGCGGCCGGTCATGTCAGAAAAAACACAGCTTAAGAAAAGTAAAAAATGACGACAGAACACAATACACATTTTGGTTTTAAAACGGTTGCCGAATCCGAAAAAGCAAAAAAAGTTGCTGACGTTTTTCATTCTGTAGCCAGCAAATACGACCTTATGAACGACGTGATGTCCGCGGGTATGCATCGTGGCTGGAAACGTTTTGCAGTCAGTGTCAGCGGTGTTGATCGCGGTGACAAAGTGCTGGACATTGCCGGCGGCAGCGGCGACTTATCCAAACTGTTTGCGCAGAAAGTCGGCGCTGAAGGTCAGGTCATACTTACCGACATCAACGCCTCCATGCTTGGCGTTGGCCGCGACCGTATGCTGGATGCCGGTTTGAACGTACCTGCGTTACAATGTGATGCAGAAAGACTACCTTTTCCGGATAATTATTTTGATTGCGTAATCGTGGCTTTTGGCTTGCGTAATATGACGCATAAAGACCGCGCCCTGGCTGAAATGCAGCGCGTACTTAAAGTTGGCGGCAGACTGCTGGTACTCGAATTCTCGAAAGTATGGCAGCCGCTATCTAAAGCCTATGACGTTTACTCATTCAAGCTGTTGCCGCTGATGGGCAAACTGCTGGCTAAAGATGCCGAAAGCTACCAGTACCTAGCTGAGTCAATCCGCATGCACCCAGACCAGGAAACACTCAAACAGATGATGATAGATGCAGGCTTGAGCAAGGTAGATTACTACAATCTCTCTGCCGGTGTTGTGGCGTTGCATAAAGGTTACAAAACCTGATGTTAAAACAACTGTCTACCCACATCATTCAGCATCTGCTTGCGCAAAACGAATGGGCCGCGCCTATGTTGCAGCCTTTTGCCAGCAAGTCTGTGCAATTGAATTTTGTGCTGCTCAAGACTTCACTGATCATTCTTGAAAATGGCAGCCTGGCTCTCGCTGGTGAAACCAATGTGCCTGATGCTAGCATCACAATTCCTCCCAGCTTGCTATTGCGCCTGATGGCAAAAGACGAAACTGCAAAACTCCAGATTAAAGTAGACGGAGACACCCATCTGGCAACAGCGCTGGCTAAAGTGCTTTCACATGTGCGCTGGGATTATGAGGATGACTTGAGCAAGTTGACCGGCGATGTATCAGCCCACAAAATCGGCGAATTTTCACGTAACACCGCCAGCACAGTCAAAGATACAGCGATCAATCTGGCAGAGATGCTAAGTGAATACTGGCAGGAAGAAAAACCGCTGCTGGCAAAAAAACGTCATGTTGAACAATTCAATACAGAAGTAGACACGCTACGCGCAGATGTTGAGCGCATGGAAAAGCGGCTGAATAAGCTAGCTAACAAACTTAGTACCACGCCCGACCCTAACAACCCGGTTTCATAGATAGCGTCCAATACATTTATGCGCATTTTTCGGCTTTTTTATATTATTTTTATCGCATTGCGTTTTGGTCTGGACGAGTTTATTCTCAGCCACACCAAATTAAAGCCGCTGCAATGCGTCATCAATACCCTGTTATTCTGGCGCAACAAACAAATACCACGTGGAGAAAGATTAAGGCTGGCGCTCGAAAGCCTGGGGCCAATTTTTGTTAAGTTCGGGCAAATGCTGTCTACACGGCGCGACCTGATACCTGCTGACATTGCAGATGAACTGACAAAATTGCAGGATCGTGTACCGCCCTTTCCTTTCACAGACGTCGAAAAAATCATTACCACGGCTTTTGGCAAGCCGTTAACAGAATTATTCTCGCATTTCGATGAAGTACCGGTAGCCAGCGCCTCTGTGGCGCAAGTACATTTTGCACACCTGCCGCATGGTGAACCGGTAGCGGTCAAAGTGCTACGCCCGAATATTGAAAACACCATCGCCCATGACTTACTGCTCATGGATACAATGGCATGGCTGCTGCAAAGCATTTCATCCGAAGTCAAAAGACTGAAACCACGTGAGGTGGTTGCCGAGTTCGCACGCCATACTGAAAGTGAGCTGGATTTAACACTGGAAGCCGCTAACTGCAGTCTGCTCGGACGTAACTTTTCTGACAAATCGATGCTGATTGTGCCAGAAGTGCATTGGGACTGGTGTCGTAAAGAGGTCATGGTCATGCAGCGCATGCACGGCACACCGATTAGCCAGCGCGACGTATTAACTGCCAAAGGTATTGATATTCCGAAACTCGCAGTAGAAGGTGTGGAGATATTTTTTACACAGGTATTCCGCGATGGCTTTTTTCACGCTGACATGCACCCGGGCAACATTCAGGTGGCCGATGACGGCAAATATATCGCGCTCGATTTTGGCATCATGGGCACACTGAACGATACCGACAAATATTATCTGGCACGTAACTTTCTGGCATTTTTTAACCGTGATTACCGCGATGTGGCGCAGGCGCATATCGATTCCGGCTGGGTACCCGCCGATACCAAACGCGAAGAACTCGAAACCGCGGTGCGTGCTATTTGCGAGCCGATTTTTGACAAACCGCTCAAAGACATTTCGTTCGCAAGAACATTGTTAAGCCTGTTTCAGATGTCGCGCCGCTTTGGTGTCATCATCCAGCCGCAACTGATTATGCTGCAAAAAACCTTGCTAAACATTGAAGGCTTAGGTCGCGAGCTGGATCCAAATCTGGATCTATGGAAAAGCGCACAGCCATTCCTGACAAGCTGGATGAGTGAGCAAATCGGCTGGCGTGCAATCGTTAAAACCATAAAAAAAGAAATCCCGCATATTGCCAAAGCACTTCCGGAAATGCCAAGATTAGCACACCAGTTCTTAACACAGACTAATCAGGCGGAAATGGATTTGCCGCTAAGAGCGTCTATCGATAAACTGATTGAAGCACAGCAGCAGCAGGCACAATGGCAAAAGCGCTTGGTGATAGCAATTATCGCGCTGGCAGCGATTGAAATCGCAATAATAACTAGCACTTTTGTTATGCATTAATGTGAAAACGTTTGTTAAAAAGCGATAGTAACCTTGATCTATAATTGAGTTTGTCATTGTAAGCAAAGCGCGGCAATGACGATTTGATCAGCGTTCCACCAAGTACGAATAGCAAACTTAAAGCGCGTGGTTTTATCAGAATTTCATAATTTGACTGCTCAAAACTATAAATATACAAAGAAAATATTAAAGGTTTAAAGTAATGCTGATCTGGTTTGTGATTGTTTATTTAGCCATTTCTATTGGTATCGGCCTTCTCGCAGCGATGCGTGTTAAAAACACCAAAGACTATGCCGTGGCCGGCCGCCACCTGCCATTGCCCGTGGTCATGGCAACGGTTTTTGCCACCTGGTTTGGTGCTGAAGCAGTTTTCGGTGTTTCTGCCACCTTTGTGACCGAAGGGCTGAACGGCGTAGCCGCCGACCCTTTCGGCTCCAGTATGTGTCTGATCATTGCCGGTTTTTTCTTCTCCACGCAGCTATATAAACTCAACATACTCACTTTAGGTGACTTCTACCGTATGCGCTACAACCGCACGGTAGAGGTGCTCACAACCATTGCCATCGTCATTTCCTATCTGGGCTGGGTAGCGGCGCAAATCAAAGCGCTAGGCCTCATTTTCAGCATGATTACTAATGGTGCCGTGAGTGAAGACGTCGGCATGATACTGGGCACGGCGATTGTATTAACCTATACAACATTGGGCGGCATGCTCTCAGTCGCAGTACTCGACTTTGTGCAGATGATAGTCGTGATTGGCGGCCTGCTCTATATCGGCAATATTGTTTCAGGCATGACTGGTGGCGTAGCACCTGTTATTGAGCATGCGCGCGCTGCCGGTAAGCTCGATTTTTTCCCTAAAGGCGCAGACATCTGGGTATGGATTACGTTTGTGGGCGGCTGGATGACCATGATGCTGGGCTCAATTCCGCAGCAGGATGTATTCCAGCGTATCACCTCGGCCAAGAGTGCGAAAATCGCACTATGGGGCTCAATTTTGGGCGCCTCTGTTTATTTCTGCTTTACCTTTGTACCGATGTTTATTGCTTATTCCGCCACCCTGATTGACCCGGCGTTTTTTGGCAAACTGGTCATAGAAGACTCGCAAAAAGTGCTGCCAACACTAGTGCTGCAGCACACGCCGGTTTTCGCGCAGGCAATATTCTTTGGCGCAGTATTATCCGCAATTATGAGCTGCTCATCTGCCACACTACTTGCACCCTCCGTCACATTTGCCGAGAACATAGTGCGCGGCTACATACCACATTTAGGTGACAAAGGCTTTTTACGCGTGATGCGTATTTGCCTGGTTGTGTTTGGAATCACTGTTTTACTTTACGCACTCAACTCCGAGCGTTCGATTTTTGGCATGGTGGAATCTGCCTACAAAATAACGTTAGCTGGCGCTTTTGTTCCATTAGTCTTCGGCGCATTCTGGAAAAGAGCAACCTCACAAGGCGCACTCGCAGCGATTATCGGCGGCATTACTACTTGGGTATTGATTGAAATATTGATCGGCGAAGAAAGTCTGGTACCGCCACAGCTTCTTGGTCTAGGTGTTAGCATTTTAGGCATGATTATCGGCTCACTGATCCCGCAAAAAATCGGCGGCAGCCCAAGCGCCCCGCATGGTTACCTGCATGAGCATGCTGCAAGACAGCATCCACATTAGTAATATGAATGGGCGCCTTTAGTCAGCTACTGTCTCAGGATCTGCCCCACCCTGCTTAACTGAGTCGTCTGCTTTATTCAGATACAGTAAAAGATTTCTAGCGCTGGCAATGTGCACAATAAAACGTTGAGCGCTGCCCTTGCCTGATCATTTTGATCGGTGCGCCGCACACACGACATGGTTCACCGCCTTTATCATTAGCGCGCCCGTAAACGAAATACTGCTGCTGAAAATATCCGGGGTTGCCATCGGCACCAAAAAAATCTCGCAGGCTGCTGCCCCCTGCCGCCAATGCATCTGTCAGCGTATTTCTGATTTCAGTTACCAGCCTTTCGCACTCAGCAACTGTGAGTTCTTTAGCAGATTTTTCAGGGTGGATACGCGCGCGAAATAACGATTCGCTTGCATAAATATTGCCGACGCCAACCACTAGATGGCTATCCATAATCGTAGTTTTAATGGCTGCTGAACGTGTACGCATATGCTGATGCAGATATTGCCCGGTAAATGCTTCACTGAGCGGCTCAGGCCCAAGCACTTTCAGCAACATATGTTCTTGAGGATTATTGCCTGCCCACAGCACAGCACCGAACCGGCGCGGGTCACGCAGGCGCAGTATCTGGCCGCTGGTGAAACTGATATCGAAATGGTCATGCTTTTGCGGTGGCTCATCTTGCGCCAACAGGCAGATACGGCCTGACATACCGAGATGCAGCAGCACAACACCATGGTCAAAATGCGCCAGAATGTATTTGGCACGTCGTGTGAGTGCGCGCAAGGTCTGGCCATTCAGCAATTCCGGCAATGACGCTGGAATAGGCCAGCGCAGCGAGCCATTACGTATGACCACATTGGCTACTGTTTGATTGACTAACGGTATAAGACCAAGTCTGGTCGTTTCTACTTCTGGGAGTTCTGGCATGGCAACCTATATTTAGATCATTCATCAAAATGAGACATATATATAAAGTGTTCCTTGTAGATGAAGTACAAGGCGTACGGAACGCAGAAACCGAGATAGTATAGATATACAGCGAGGTTGCGAGTACCGCACAACGCAGTAATGCGCTGCAAGAAACACTTTTACAAAGATCACAAAGCAAAAAAGCTATATTGCCAGATAGCTGTTCTGACAATATAGCTTGTAATATTCAATAGCTATTAACTTAAATTATTTACTAGGCAAATTGATAGGCGGATTCAACATCACAAATCCTTCATCTGAAGGGAAGTAGTACATGATGCCTTCATCCGGACGGCCCAGTATCAAGTCTGGTGACTCCTGAATCTTGTCAAAGTGCACTTTACTGCCATTAGCCAGTTTAACTTCTAAGGAAGGATGCGTCACTTTACGGTCAGGTGTATAGATTTCTACTGATTTAGCACGGGTATGAATCCATGAGTAATCCACCCACTCATTCAATTCATTTTGCGTAGGTTTGGCTTTCTCAAGCGAAACTTTCCACTGACCATCCACCATGTCCAGATTCAATCCGGACGCTTCCCATTGTTCCAAACGGCCAAAATCAAAACCAGCTACTTTTTCAGCCGGACTCAGCGGCGCTTTATCAATCAGTTCAATCACCTGTGTTGAAGCAGCAGCACCATAATCATTGGCAACCAAATAAACAGTGTTTCTGTGCGAGATATATTGCTCATCAGTGAGCGGGTTATAGGTACCGAATAAAAACTCTTCAACATTGTCTTTATCCCTGACCAAAGTAAGCTTGAGCAAAGGCTGATTCAGGCCGAATTTCGCCACGTCATCCGTCACAATTTTTTCACGGCTATTAGCCGCAATAATTGCCAGAATGCGCTGCACTGATGGCTGATCAGCACGTGTTTTATAAGGTGCGGTCAAGTGCCAGTAGCCATCGACTTTTTCAAAACTTACAGCGGCTTTTGCAGGGAACTCTACTTTAATTTGATTAAACTCTGCGAGTTTATAGCTGGAAACTTCATATTTATTTTCTTCAACCGCATCTTTCTTAGGTCGTAAATATAAAAATGAAACCAGACCTGCAACCACTACAAGTAAAATTAAATTGAGTAACCAACCTTTTTTCATGCCACACCTTCAAATAAAACTAACATTTAGCATCTGAATAATTTGTTAAGAACTTAGGCTCTTCTACGTTTCCACCACAACACGAAACCAGCAATCATGAAACCTAGCGGTATAAAGTACTGGAAGCTATGAAACACAGTCCATGCAGTAACAACACCCATTTTTGTATCAGGAATCGAAACATTGATGTCTTTTAATGGCATAGGCTGAATCGTAATCAGGCTATCATCACCGGCCAGCCAGTTAACGATATTCACGCCAAAGTCCAGATTGCCGCCGTTGGTAATGAAAGTATTGGATAAAAAGTTTGCATTACCCATCACTACGATACGCTGGCCTTTTTTGCCATAAGTGCGCTCTAAAGCCACACCGATGTTAATTGGACCGCGCTTATCGTTTGCTTCATTAAACTCCGGCTTCGCATCTTTTGCCAACTTGGTTGCAGATAACCAGCCATTAGGCGCTACTTCAACCAGATTGCTCACCTTCCAGCCATTTTCGTCAGTGCCTTTGGCGGTCACTTCATGTGCTTCCGGGAATAAAGTACGCAGCATAAAGTTTTTGGTAATCGCATGTTCGCCATAGAGGCTGGCGAAAGACACGCGAGCATCGGCACCATATTGCGCTGAAGCCATATCCATCACCACACCCGGTGAAACCTGCATACCCAAGTAGTCAGCAACTTCTTGCAGGCCGCGCAGATTGTCATCTTCCAGCAACCATAGCAGATTACCGCCGGCCTCAAGATAGGCCTTGATCTTTTTAACTTCCACTTCACTTACATCAACCTGTGGGCCAGCAATCACGAGCATGGCACCATTGCTTGGCACAGCCTGTGCAATCGTTAAATCCGGGTTAGCAAATTTGAAGCCTTTCGCTTCCAGCTGCTTACCGAATTCCCCGATATCGTGATTCTTAACACCTAACAGGTTCCGCTCGCCGTGACCATCCAGATACATCACCGCTTGCTGATTCGTACGTGAAAGTCTTACCAGCAGATTGGTGATTTCCTGCTCGGCAAATGGCGGAACAATATGTTCAACACGTTTCTGGTATTCAATCACCACTTCACCATCCGTTTTAACACCGGCATCCTGCGCCAGTTTCGGCTCTTCAGACGGATTGATAAAAGTTAAGCGAATATCCTTTTTTTCACGCTGATAACGTGCAAAAAAGTCTACGATACCTTTGCGGAACACGTCACCGCTGGATGCATCATCTTTGGTTGCATATACCGTGATATTGATAGGCGCTTTCATCTGCTTCAGCACATTCACACTACCTTGCGTGAGAATGTTGCGGTTAGCCTGCGTAATGTCCTTTGCCACGCGGTACTGACTGGCAAAATAACCCAGCAGCACAACCAGCATTAAAAACAGTACGACAAAAAACCAGTTTTGTACTAATAACTGAAAACGTAATTTACGATTGATGTTCATAGCAGAATTTCCAATTAACCACGCAAGCGGTCAGCATCTAAACGACGCACTGTTAGGGTTAAAAATGTCACGGCAAATAAAACGAAATAAGCAATATCGGCAGTATCGATCAGGCCATTCGAGAATGACTGAAAATGCTTCATCAAGGACAGGCTACCAAGGATATTATTAGGGTCACCTGCGAAAAAGCGGTCCAGCATCATGAGCGCGAATAAAGCAATAAAAGTAAGAATCGCTGCAATGACCGGTTGTTGCGTCATACCTGAGAAATAAATACCAAGCGCAGAAAAACCGGCAACCATCAGCAGCAAGCCCAATGAGTTAGCCAGCAAGAAGCCAAAATCAATATCAGACCAGATATTGAGTGTGCATAACATGACGCCGATAAATACAATAAGTATGCTCAAAAAAGCAACCAGCCCTAAGAATTTACCTACTACGATTTCAGTCAGCGAAATTGGCGCGCTAAACAGGAACGGCAATGTCTGGCTGCGGCGTTCTTCCGAAATCAAACGCATAGACAGTAGCGGCACCGCAAACAGCATGATGAAGGACGCCAGGCCATACACTGACTGACCCACAAACTGTGTTACCCCGGTACGTTCTGCCGGGCGCATGGCACCTGACATTACAGCGAAGTAATCATTTACTGCGTTGAGATACTGTGTGCCAAACGCAAACATAAGTAAAGACAGGATGACCCAGCCCATAGGCGAGGCAAACATACTTTTCAATTCTTTTCTTGCTACATTGATAATCATAAATAACCTTATATATCGGATTGCATCATTAGCCTGAGATTAAGCAGTGCTTTGCTCTGGGGAGATCAGCTGTTCCTGATAGGTCAGCTGCATAAATACATCTTCCAGACTGGTTTGGTCAGGAGCAATTTGATACAGGCCCCAGCCTTGCTGAACCGCAGCTTGTACGATCGCTTCTGCCGGAGCTGCGCCGTCTTCAAAGCGAACGCGCATCAAACCGCTTGGTAATACTTCCGCTTCTGATACTCCGTTAATTTTGAGCAATTCATCAGCTTTGGGGGCATGGTGTAAACCAATCAGCAGTTTATTGCCTATGCGCTGGCGTTTCAGTACGTCGATAGAGCCGTTAAATACCAACCTGCCTTTATCAATAATCTGTACCTGATCACACACCATTTCCACTTCCGGCAGAATATGGGTAGAAATAATCACACTGTGCTCGCCGCCGACTTCGCGGATCAATGCACGGATATCCCGGATTTGAATCGGGTCCAGGCCAACCGTAGGTTCATCCAGAATCACCACCATCGGGCGATGGATGATTGCCTGCGCAATGCCTACACGCTGCTGATAACCATTAGATAAGTTTTCGATCAGGCGCTTGCTCATATGGCCTAAGCCGCAGCGCTCTTTAGCAGTTTCAACTGCACTTTTAATGTACTTGCTGCTTACGCGATGCAAGCGTGCAGCCATCGTCAGATATTCATCCACGGTCAGCTCTTTATACAACGGACGCATTTCCGGCAGATAGCCGATCAGCGCTTTCGCTTCTTTAGGATTCTCCATGATATCAATCCCGCAGATTTTTACGCTGCCATTGCTAGGTGCCAGATTACCTGTAAGCATCTTCATGGTGGTTGATTTACCGGCACCGTTAGGGCCCAGAAAACCAAGAACCTCACCTTTGCTCAAGGTAAAACTTACATTACTTACCGCTTCCCTGCCGCCATAAAGACGAGTAAGTTCGATTGCCTCTACTGTAAAATTATTCATAGCTACTCAATTTTGAAACATTCGTTTAAATACTAAATATTGTTACAACTCAACCAGAAGACTTACGATTACTTATAAAGCAAGCCTGTTGGCTAAAAGTAAAGTCTCCAAAAGAAAGCCTATTGGAAAGTTCGCCCGACTTGCGTTATAGTCAACACATAATTATGTAGGAACTTGCGAGCGCTGTCACGGACTAAGAACTACCAGCGCATCATACAGCGTTAAAACATATTTCTAAATAATAGTGCTGCTAATATTTTCAGCCTTATTTTGCACAGTTTCAACGCCGGTATTTTTTAAATAACCTTTTGAATTTTTAATATAAATCCAACTCACTTTATTTTTTAAAAACAGACCCAATAATACTAAAAACAACTCACCTATCAAAGCCACCATATGCGCCCAACGATTAAATCCAAACCAGCAATTATAACTATCAATAAAAACTCCCTGCTGCTAGCTCCGATGTTATGGATGCTTTTATCAGCCGGCATATTGGCTCTTAGTGGCTGCGCAGCTAACAAACACCTTAATAATGACCCCATGACAATTGCGTCAGACACCAATGCACTGGCTGAAGCTGATAAAGAGTCTGTATTAAAGCCAGAGTTCATTTACAGATACCTGGTAGGTGAAATAGCTGGTCAGCGTGGTGATATCGGCACATCTGGCGCAATATTTTATGATCTGGCAAGAACCGAAAGAGACGCACGTTTGGCAGAACGCGCCGCAAAAATAGCGGCATACGGCAATATATCCAACCTTGCAGTGCCTGCAATCCAGCTCTGGGCAGAACTTGACCCTGACTCTACAGAGGCACAGCAAGCCATGACAGAGATGCTGATAGCAACTGGCAAGCTTGATGAAACAAGACCTTATTTATCAAAACTGCTATCAAAAGAAGAAACTCGAGCGAGCGGTTTTTTATATCTAAACACGCTACTGAACAGAAGTCCCGATAAAGCCGCAGTACTCGAGTTGGTGCAGTTTCTGGCACAACCCTACCCAGAATCTGCTGAAGCGCAATTTGCTATTGCCCAGTCAGCTTGGATAGCAAATAAAGATGAAATTGCATTAACAGCTATCAATAAAGCCGGAAAACTTCGCGCTGGCTGGGATATTGCTGCCCTGCTCAAAGGACAGATCCTGTATCGCAAATCTCCACAGGCTGCGATTGACTACTATTACGAGTTCTTAAAGTCACACCCCCAATCCAATGAGGTCCGCATTAATCTGGCCAAGCTGCTAGTCAACCAGAAGCAATTTGAAGCGGCAAAGAAAGAGTACCCGCTGATCATTGAGCAGTCTAAAAACAGCTCACCTAAGAACACTGCCGATGTCACAGCCGTTGTAGGTTTACTCTCTTACCAGTCAGCTGATTACATTTCAGCACAAAACTATTTTCAGCAAGCATTGGCGATGGACTTTAAAGATGCAGATCAATTGTATCTATACATGGGTCAAACCTCAGAAAAACTGGATCAGAACGAGGCCGCTGCCGACTGGTATAAAAAAATTGCGTTAGGCCCACGTTATCTGGAGGCACAGCTCAGCCTTGCCAATCTGGTTGCGCGTACCCAATCAGCCGATAAAGCCATTGATATACTAGACGAACTGGCGGACCTGAATACCGAACAGCAAATCATCGTTATTCAAGCCCAAGCCTCTATTTTAGTTAGGGCCAAGCGTGATCAGGAAGCATTTGACCTGCTTGAGAAAGCCGTTAAAAACCTGCCGAACACACCAGAACTAGTTTACGACTACGCACTGGCTGCAGAACGCATCAAGAAATTCGATCTCATGGAGTCAGAGTTGCGCAGAGCCATTGCCGAAAAGCCTGACTTTGCTGCGGCTTACAATGCGCTAGGCTACTCGTATGCGGATCGTAATATCAAACTGAATGAAGCAATCAAGCTCATTGAAAAAGCGCTGGAACTGTCACCCAATGACCACTATATGCTGGATAGCCTGGGCTGGGCACACTTCAGGAAAGGCAATCTGGATAAAGCCATTCAATACCTACAAGAGGCCTACAACATTAACCCGGACCCGGAAATCGCCGCACACTTAGGTGAGGTGCTGTGGCATAAAGGCCAGCACGAGCAGGCAAAAAAAATATGGAGCGACGCCATCAGCGTTCATCCAGATAACGAAGTGCTGATCACAACTGCCAATAAATTCAAATCCTGATTTTAAAAATTGTTTCTGTGATTACATTTATTAGGCAGTCGAAACCCATGCCGGCAATCCGTACACTTTTTTTGTTTTGCTTGATATCAGCATTTGCGGGCTGTGTCAGCGTGCCCGCAACCAAAACCGAACCCAGTACTGCTGCGCAAAACCTCAGAGCGCAGCATTTACAACAACTGGCCACTATCAAGCAGTTCTCTGTACAGGGCCGAATTGGAGTGCAAACTAATAACAAAGGGTTTTCTGGTGGCCTGCAATGGCAACACCGCAGCACTGAGGACGACATCAGCCTGTATTCACCACTAGGAAGCCAAGTAGCCAGCATTACAAAAACAGCTGATCAGGTTGTGCTCAAAGACTCTGGCGGTAATAGCTTTTCGGCAGTAGATGCTGAAACACTCACACAGCAAACTTTGGGCTGGAAATTGCCGCTGACTGGCCTTGCCGACTGGTCTATCGGCCGCCCTACACAGAGCCCGATTCAAAGCAGTCACTGGAACGAGCAAGGACTACTTACCAACCTCGAGCAGGATGGCTGGAAAATAGAGTACGACAACTACCAACAACAGGGTGCCTATATGTTGCCTGGTAAAATTTTTCTCAAAAGCGATCAATTAAATTTGAAGCTGCTGGTAGAGAAGTGGAATAACCTCGAACAGTAAAATTACCTGAATTAATATCGCTTTAATCGATATCTCTTTAAAATAAGTGTTCTAAAAATATCCAAATCCAGACTGCGCAATATCAATCATGCAAGATTTTCAACCGTTTCTAGCGCCAGCAAAAATTAATCTGTTTTTGCACATTGTTGGCAAGCGTGCCGATGGCTATCACTTGCTGCAAACAGTATTTCGTCTGCTGGATTATTACGACACGATTTATTTAAAACCTACTGACAACAGAGAAATTAAACGCGCCAATGACGTACACGGCGTGCCAGAAGATCAGGATCTGTGCATTCGCGCTGCAAAATTATTGCAACAGCACACCGGCAGTACACGTGGTGTAGAAATAATGGTTGAAAAGAAAATCCCTATGGGCGGCGGCCTTGGCGGCGGCAGTTCTGATGCCGCTACAGTGCTATTAGCGCTGAATCAGCTGTGGCAACTCAACCTGAGTCGCAAAGAGTTATTAGATTTAGGGCTAAAGTTAGGTGCAGATGTGCCTTTTTTTATTTACGGAACAAATGCCTGGGCTGAAGGCATCGGCGAGCAGCTACAGCCTATTGATCTAAAGGATGCCTACTATGTGGTACTGACTCCGGATGTTCATGTATCAACCGCAGAAATTTTTGCGAATAAGCAATTGACAAAGGACTCGAATCCCCAGATAATGTCGACCTTTTCGAGGGTAGCAGAATTAAGTGCTGCTAGTTCAGCTGGTGGAAACATCAAATCTGAATTTACAAACAGCCTGGAAAAAGTAGTTTGCAGTCTTTATCCTAAAGTTTCTGATTGTCTAAGCTGGCTTAAACAATACGGTGATGCTAGAATGAGCGGCTCTGGCGCTTCGGTATTTTTAGAAGTCGCCAACGAAGAGATTGCCAACAAAATATTTAGCGCAAAACCTGAATCAGTTCGTGGTTTTGTTGCAAAAGGGTTAAATCAGCACCCTTTAATTGGACTTTAAGTTTAATTGCAAGGCTGATTAATATTGGGGAATCGCCAAGCTGGTTAAGGCACCGGATTTTGATTCCGGCATGCGAAGGTTCGAATCCTTCTTCCCCAGCCAAAATTTTTAGAAGCGTGTAGATTTTTGATTTACACGCTTTTATTTTTTAGTCCGCTTTTTTTAGTTTCTGCTGGCACACTTAGCAGGTCGGCACGATAGGAAATCAAATGGTGTCTAACGGCAACATGATGGTCTTTACAGGCAACGCGAACCCAGTGCTCGCACAAGAAGTTGCTACTCACTTGGGTATTGAACTTGGTCGCGCAGATGTTGGCAGATTCAGCGATGGCGAAATCATGGTCGAACTGCTTGAAAACGTGCGCGGCCGTGATGTGTTCGTTCTACAATCCACCAGCCACCCAACCAATGACAGCCTGATGGAAGTCATGGTGATGGTTGACGCACTGCGTCGTTCATCTGCCGGTCGTATTACTGCAGCTATTCCATATTTGGGTTATTCACGTCAAGATCGTCGCCCGCGTTCAGCACGTGTTGCAATTACGGCAAAAGTGGTTGCCAACATGCTCACAGGCGTCGGTGTTAACCGCGTACTGACAATGGATTTGCACTCAGATCAAATCCAGGGCTTTTTTGATATTCCGGTAGATAACATTTACGCTACACCAATTTTATTAGACGACCTACTGAAACAAAACCATGAAAATTTAGTGGTGGTTTCTCCTGACGTTGGCGGTGTAGTGCGTGCACGTGCCGCTGCAAAACAATTGAGTTCAGATCTGGCGATTATCGACAAACGCCGTCCAAAACCAAACGTAGCAAAAGTGATGAATATTATCGGTGACGTTGCTGGTCGCACCTGCGTGATTATGGATGACATGGTCGATACCGCTAACACACTATGTGAAGCTGCTGCTGCACTTAAAAAGCACGGCGCTCTCAAAGTAGTTGCCTATGCTACTCACCCGGTATTATCAGGTGGCGCAGCAGAACGTATTATGAATTCAGAGTTAGATGAATTGGTTGTGACCAACACTATTCAACTGCAAGCTGAATCCGCTAATTGCAAAAAAATTCGTCAATTAAGCGCTGCAGAATTATTAGCAGAAACGATCCGCAGAATTAGCTGTGAGGATTCTGTTTCTTCACTGTTCATGGATTAATTTAGTATTAAAAGTTTTCTCTGCTTTCTGGTCGCGGAAAGCAGCTTTTGTGTAGTAAGGCCCTCGAAAGCCTAGTAGTAAATTTAGGAGCAGTAAAATGACTATCGAAATCAATGCAGTAAAACGTGACGTTAAAGGTACGGGTGCGAGCCGCCGTCTACGTCGTGCTGGTTCAGTACCAGGTGTAGTATATGGTGGTGGTAAAGATGCAGTTACATTGGAATTAAACGGTAAAGAATTGTTTCTGCAATTCCGTCACGAAGCTTTCCACGCATCAGTATTAAGCCTGATCGTTGAAGGTAAAAAAGAAAACGTATTATTACGTGACTTCCAAATGCACCCAGTGCGCAATACCATTCAGCACATCGATTTTCAACGCGTAAGCGCAACTGAAAAAATCCACGTTAAAGTGCCTTTCCACTTCCTTAATGCTGATGTAGCGCCTGGCGTTAAAGTTGGCGGCGGTATTGTTGCTCACGTTCAAACTGAAGCTGACGTTAGCTGCCTGGCAAAAGACTTGCCAGAGTTCATCGAAGTTGATGTTGCTAAACTGGAAATTGGTGACTCAATCCACTTGTCACAAATCAAATTGCCAAAAGGCGTTGAGTTTGTACAACTAGCGCACGGTGATGACGCAGCTGTTGCATCTATCGCTAAAACACGCGGTGGTGTTTCAGAGGCAGCTGAAGAAGAAACTCCAGCAGCTTAAGTTTAGTAGCTTTTTTAGCTATATGACAATGACGCGCGCTTTATCTATTAAAGTGCGCGTTTTTCATTTGTGCAATGAGCGAACAAAGTAATTAAATAAAACAATGAGCGGAATCAAACTACTAGTAGGTTTAGGCAACCCCGGCGACAAATATGAAGCCACGCGTCATAACGCCGGCTTTTGGTGGATAGACCAGCTTGCAGCCTCAAGCAACAGCAAACTGGCACTGGATGCGAAGTTTTTTGGCATAGCCGGCAAACTCGCACCAACTGCCGACACATGGCTGCTGAAACCAACTACTTATATGAATGCCAGTGGCAAAGCCGTGGCAGCACTCGCTAATTATTACAAAATAACGCCTGAACAGATTTTAGTGATTCATGATGAACTGGATTTAAACCCAGGAACAGTGAAACTTAAAAAGGGCGGCGGGCATGGCGGACATAACGGCCTGAAAGACATCGCCGCAGCGCTGGGCACAACGGATTTCTGGCGCTTGCGACTTGGCATTGGCCACCCCGGTGACAGAAACGAGGTTGTGAATTTTGTATTAAAAGCAGCATCAAAAGACGAACAAACCGCTATCAACCAGTGTATTGATGATAGCCTGCAAGTTACAACGCAGTTACTGAATGGTGACTTTGAAGGTGCAATGTTAAAATTGCATACAAAGAAATAAATCACCTTACTTGAACACTCCGTTTTCCATTCAGATTTGACGCAAGAATAAGGCGTGAAGGATGAAGAGATGAAGACAGTACAAAAAGTACGGCGAATCGATGAAGACGCAGACAACAAAGTAATCAACAAAAAGGCAGACTACCTCTTTAAGTCCATTCAGATTTTACGCAAGGTCAAGGCGTTGAAGTTTGAGGGGACGAGGCAGTACAAATAGTACGACGAGTTACCGAAAACTGATAACAACGCAGAGATTGCGTAAAAGATGATTGGAATTATATGAAATGTGGAATTGTGGGCTTACCTAACGTAGGCAAATCTACCCTGTTTAATGCCATTACCAAGGCAGGTATTGCTGCAGAGAACTATCCATTCTGCACCATTGAGCCTAACGTTGGCATTGTAGAGGTACCAGACACCCGCATGCAGCCGCTGATCGACATCGTTAAGCCGCAGCGCGTGCAACCTGCGATTGTAGAATTTGTAGATATCGCTGGCCTGGTAGCAGGCGCGTCTAAAGGTGAAGGTTTAGGCAACAAATTTCTGGCCAACATCCGCGAAACTGATGCGATTGCCCACGTTGTACGCTGCTTTGAAGATAGCAACGTGATTCACGTCGCCAATAAGATCGACCCGCTTTCAGATATTGAAGTGATCAACACCGAGCTAGCTTTAGCAGACATGGAAACTGTAGAAAAAACCATGCAGCGCGAAGGCAAAAAAGCGAAAAGCGGTGATAAAGACGCTATCGCCCTTATGGCGGTTTTAGACAAAGTATTACCAGCCTTAAATGAAGCCAAAGCTGTACGCACGCTAGGCTTAGACGCTGACGAACTACAACTGCTTAAACCATTGTGCCTGATCACAGTAAAGCCAGTGATGTACCTTGCTAACGTGGATGAAAAAGGTTTTGAGAACAACCCGCATCTGGACAAAGTTGTTGCGCTCGGCAAAGCAGAAGGCGCACCTGTAGTCTGCATCTGCGCCAAAATCGAAGGCGAGATTTCTGAGCTGGATGAAGAAGACAAACTGTTATTCCTGAGCGAACTTGGTCAGGAAGAGCCAGGCCTGAACCGCGTTATCCGCGCGGCTTATGATCTGCTTGGCTTGCAAACCTACTTCACCGCCGGGGTACAGGAAGTGCGTGCCTGGACTGTGAAAAAAGGCTCAACAGCGCCACAGGCTGCTGGCGTGATCCATACCGACTTTGAACGTGGTTTTATCCGTGCTGAAGTCATTGCCTATGATGAATACGTAAAAAACAAAGGCGAACAAGGCTCTAAAGAAGCTGGAAAAATGCGTTTGGAAGGCAAAGAATACATTGTGCAGGATGGCGATGTAATGCACTTTAGATTCAACGTGTAAATTTAACGTTTAGCTTCAAGAGGTTAAACGACAACTATCCGCACTTCAACATTCCACCCTGCGCTGCCCTGCTTCAAAGGCACAGGGTGTCAGATGTAAGCCTAAGCAGCAGTACTGGGATCAATCCCATACCATCATCAAGCTTCAAAGCCTGCACATACAGCGCGCCTACCCAGCATATCAATGAATTTAATTATCCTGATATCGCTCTGGTCACATACTACTGAGACTTAAATCGTGCTCAATTATCTGGCAATGGCATGCTGATAAATGTAGATGCAATCGCTCAAAAAATATCTTCAAATATTGTTTAACCATGTAAGTTATGTGTATTTAATAGTGCATCTGCACTTAAATTGTGCAAAGGCACATCTTTAAAAAAATGATCAGCAGGTCATTTTTAATATAAATAATCATTAAATTTCAGATGCTTAAAAAAGATATTCAACTATGGCACGACTATTGCTTTTTAATAATCAAACTAGTATTGAAGAGCTGCAATGTTAAAAGTAATGATTGTTGATAACGACTTAGAGCGTACCACCCCGTTAAAGCAATCACTACTTGATTCTGGGTACGAGGTTATTGCGCATCTGAAAGATACGGTCAATTTAGACAAAGCCTGCTGCGAACTGCAGCCTGACATTGTGATTATTGATACCGAATCACCGAGTCGCGACACTTTAGAAAATATATGCGTCATGACGATGCATGAACCACGTCCGATTGTGATGTTTACACATGATGGCGATAAAGATCAGATCAAACAGGCAACACGCGCTGGCGTCAGTGCTTATGTAGTGGGCAGTATACCGAACGAGCGGTTGCGGCCAGTGATTGATGCGGCAATTGCGCGTTTTGATGAATTCAAGCTGCTGCGTGAAGAGCTCAACGAAGCCAATGATAAGTTGAATGAAAGAAAACTGATTGAGCGCGCTAAAGGGGTGCTGATGAAGCAACGTGGCCTGGATGAAGAGCAAGCTTACAATATGCTGCGCAATATGGCGATGCAAAGAAATATGAAAATAAAGGATGTTGCTAATGAACTGATGAATGCAGCAAAACTGCTGCTAGTGTAACCGACACACCATTTACTTACCCAACGATGGGGTAAGTAAACAAATTTAAATGTAAACACTTGAATGCCAATGACGGCATAAAAGTGGCTCAAAGATTGAGCATACAGAAATTCAAGACAAAGGCGTCTTTCCTGTTGAGTGATAACTCAGCCGGATTGACGCCTTTTTTTATTGCCTTTTTTAATGTTTTAGTTTGATCGTTTTTTGTGATTTTTTTAGGAGTTTAAAATGAGTGACCAAGATAAAAAAATACTAGTTCCAGGCACACCAGAGATTATCGTTGATAACTCTCGCCGTAACTTTTTAAGAAACAGCATTACCGGCATCTTAGGTGCAGCTACCTTGATGAATGTTGTGCCTAGCGGCATTAGCAACTACGCATGGGCTGCAGGTTCAGATGCACCTGAGCTTACCGAAGTTAAAATCGGCTTTATACCGCTCACTGACTGCGCACCAATCGTGGTAGCAGCGCAAATGGGGTTTGATAAAAAGTACGGCATTAAAATCACGCCGAGCAAAGAAGCTAGCTGGGCAGCAATTCGCGACAAAACAGTCAACGGTGAACTGCACGCTGCGCACGTGCTGTACGGTCTGGTGTATGGCGTGCAATTAGGCATCGGCGGCCAGCAAAAAGACATGGCAGTATTGATGAACCTGAACAACAACGGGCAGGCCATCACACTGGCTAACCAGCTTAAAGAAAAAGGTGTTAAAGACGGCCGCAGCCTTAAACGTTTACTCGATAACGAAAACCGCGACTACACTTTTGCGCAAACCTTCCCAACCGGCACCCATGCCATGTGGCTCAACTACTGGCTTGCTGCCAACGGCATCAACCCGATTAAAGATGTTAAAAATATTGTAGTGCCACCACCGCAAATGGTTGCCAACATGCGTATCGGCAACATGGATGGCTATTGTGTAGGCGAACCATGGAATGCACGCGCCATTTACGACAAAGTTGGCTACACCGTAACAACGACGCAAGATATCTGGACTGACCATCCGGAAAAAGTTTTGGGCACAACAGCAGAGTTTGTCGCTAAACACCCGAACACGACACGTGCCATGATCATGGCGATATTAGACGCTTGCCGTTACATCGAAGCATTGGAAAACCGTGCATCAGTTGCAAAACTGATTTCAGGTAAAGCTTACGTCAACGCACCGGAAGACGTCATTGGCGGTCGCTTTATCGGTGATTACGACAATGGCATCGGCAAAAAATGGAAAGACCCTAACTACATGAAGTTCCATGGTGACGGCGCGGTGAACTTCCCTTACTTGTCAGACGGCATGTGGTTCCTGACTCAGCATAAACGCTGGGGCTTGCTCAAATCAGATCCTGATTACCTCGGCGTTGCTACCAAAGTTAACCAGATCAAACTCTACTCAGAAGCAGCATCACAACTCGGTATCAGTGTGCCTAAAGACCCGATGCGTAGCAGCAAGCTGATGGATGGCGTGGTATGGGATGGCAAGAACCCGGCCGCTTACGCAGCTTCTTTCAAAATCAAAGCTTAACGATTCAAGCTTCAATTATTAAGGATCAATTATGAGCGCGATCAGTATCAAAAAAGAAAGCTTGAAAGTCATCATGAAAAGTAAAAATACAGTTGTCAGCAAAGGATCAGCAATGGCTAATACTGCAAATAGTGTGACGACTTCCGACACAGTATCTACAAAACAGCAACCTGAAAAGTTTGGGTTAAAAATCCACAACTTCATTAAATGGCTACTGCCTCCGGTATTTGGCGTATTGATGATGTTAGCTGTGTGGACATTAATCTCTTACCAATCACCCAACCTGCCGGGACCGCTGAAAACATGGCACTCAGCCGTCGAGTTGTTCAGCGACCCGTTCTATAACAATGGTCCGAATGACATGGGGGTAGGCTGGAACATCCTTAACTCATTAAAACGTGTTGCGCTGGGCTTTGGCATGGCGGCCATGATCGGGATTCCTATCGGCTTCATTATCGGGCGTTTTGAATTCGCAAACCGCATGGCAGCACCGGTAATCAGCCTGTTGAAACCTGTATCTCCGCTCGCATGGCTGCCAATTGGCTTGCTCGTGTTCAAAGCAGCTAACCCTGCTGCGATCTGGGTCATATTTATTTCCGCGATTTGGCCCATGATCATCAACACGGCTGTAGGCGTCAGCAAAGTGCCGCAGGATTATATGAACGTGGCGAAAGTACTCAACCTGAGCGAATGGAAAATTTTCACCAAGATTTTGTTCCCGTTCGCACTGCCTTACATGATGACAGGCGTACGTCTCTCTATCGGTGTGGCATGGTTGGTAATTGTTGCGGCCGAAATGCTGACAGGCGGCGTTGGTATTGGCTTCTGGGTGTGGGATGAATGGAACAACCTCAATGTTGAACACATCATCATCGCGATTTTTATTGTAGGCATCGTCGGCTTGCTGCTTGAGTTAATGCTCACGCAAATCGCTAAAAGATTCAGCTACGAATAATCCCGTTATTTATTTAACAGCTACTGATCAGGAATCATTATGAAAAACACATCTACACCAGAAAAAGCAAACGCAGCTAAATATGTGCAGCTTGAAAATGTTGACATGACCTTCACCACAAAAAAAGGTGAATTCAATGCACTTAAAAACATTAACCTGAGCATTCGCGAGGGTGAGTTTATTTCTATCATCGGTCACTCAGGCTGCGGTAAATCAACAGTACTGAACCTGATTGCAGGCTTACTGAAGCCTACTGAAGGCTTTCTGTTCTGTGCCGGTCGCGAGATTGCAGGACCTGGCCCTGAGCGTTCAGTGGTATTTCAAAACCACTCGCTGCTGCCGTGGCTCACTTGCTATGAAAACATCTATCTGGCAGTTGAACGCGTATTCGGCACTGAGACTAAAGCCCAACTCGCAGCACGTACCCATGCTGCACTGGAACTCGTTGGTTTGACCCATGCTACCGAAAAGCGCCCGAATGAAATATCAGGCGGCATGAAACAGCGCGTCGGTATTGCGCGTGCCTTGGCGATGGAGCCAAAAGTGCTGCTGCTGGACGAACCGTTTGGTGCACTGGACGCACTGACACGTGCCAACCTGCAGGATGAGCTCATGAAGATCATGGCGAAATCCGGCTGTACCGCAGTGATGGTGACACACGATGTGGATGAATCTGTATTGCTATCAGACCGTATTGTCATGATGACCAATGGCCCGTCTGCCACCATCGGTGAAATTCTGGATGTGAATCTCGCACGCCCACGAGCACGTCTGGAACTGGCTGAAGACCAGGAATACAACCATCTACGCAGCGAAGTATTGCGCTTTCTGTATGAGCGCCATGCCAAAAAAGCGGCGTAAACAGTTTGTTACCAACATATTTCACATAAAAACTTATATCTAAACTTTATATTTATTCTAGGGGTAATCATGAAATCTCAAGCTTCCTTCAAACTTAACATCATCATGGCATGTGTCACGATGGCTATCTCCGGCATGGCGCAAACAGCTTATGCAGAAGAAGAGCCAATCGCAGAGTACACCTTTCTGGACTCAATCAAAGACGGTAAGCCAATGACCAATTTCCGTCTGCGCTACGAGTCTGTAGATCAGGAGGCATTTCAACCGGCACCTAATGCAAGCAAAAAGCTGGATAGCGCACACGCGTTCACGCTACGCAGCTTGATCGGCTGGCAGACCGCACCGTATAAAAACTTCAGCTTTGCCGCACAACTTACCGACGTGCACGAGTTTAATCACAATTTTAACGACCGACGCGAGAACCTGAGCGAACCTGGCAAAGCTAACTACGCCAATATCGTTGACCCAAGCTTTACAGATGTGAATCAACTGTTTGTAGATTGGACTGGCATTAAAAACACCAAAGTTCGCCTCGGTCGCCAACAAGTGAATCTGGACAATGTACGCTTTATTGGCGACATCGGTTTCCGTCAAAATATGCAGGTGTTTGATGGTGTATCTGTACTCAACAAAAGTATTCCGGATACTGAAATATTCGCAGCACACTTTGATCAGGTTCGCCAGATCAATACCGAGTTACGTCAGGGCGATATCGAAATTGTGAACGCCAAGTACCGCATCTCACCAAGCGAATCATTAGTGGGCTACGCTTACCTGGTAGATGTTGCAAACCTCGGTCAGAACAATGGCAACCCACTAGCGCTGAGCACCGCTGCGCAAGGCGGCAATGGTCTGGGTGCCAGCCAGGATCTTGTTAAAACGGCTACTACAGATGCAAGCTCAAAAACATTCGGCCTGCGTCTGGATGGCGTACGTAAAATTGATGATACCTGGAAAGCACTTTACACCGCTGAATATGCAAAACAGACCGACTATAAAGACGGTAGCGATCTGATTGACGCGCACTACTTCAAACTCGGCGGCGGTGCAATGTATAACACATGGTCAGTTAGAATCGACCATGAAAAACTCTCCAGCAATGACGGTAAATATGCATTCCAGACACCTTTAGGTACCAACCACCTGTTTCAGGGCTGGGCAGACCAATTTCTGGCAACACCGCGCCAGGGTATCGAAGATACATTCGTGACAGTTGCCGGCCGTATCGGCAAAGCCAAGCTGCAAGCAGAATACCATGTGTTTAAATCAGATGAAAAATTCCAGTCAATTGGCAAACTTGGCGACAAATACGGTACCGAGTTTGATGCCAGCGTCATGTATCCATTTACTGACAAAATCAGCGGCAAACTTGAATATGCAAAATTCAATGAATCCGATGTATACGGCGGATTAACTAATGCAGCACGCAAAGGCGACAAAGAAGTCGTCTGGGTCACCGGCATGTACACGTTCTAAAGCAATCATCTGCAGCACCCTGTGCCATTTGAAACCAACACTTGAAATGGCACAGATCTATATAGATTGACTGGTGACTTGATAAAACGGCTTATCAATTTGACCGCACCAGCCAATCAGTATTCCTAAGTTTTATTCGCTCACCAACGGCGGTGACCTCTAATAAATTGCAACTAAATAATAATTACATGAGGAGCAGTCATGACCAGCAAAACTACGCCTAATAAGCCTCAGCAAACGGGTACGCTGAACAAATATCGCGGCATTATATTCGCGGTTACGCTTTTCTTACTCTTTAACCTTGCAGTACTTGGCCTTAACTTTTATACCTCATCTACGCTTGATAGCGATGCGGTTTCTATCAACCTTTCCGGGCGGCAGCGTATGCTTTCACAACGTACTGCCAAGGTGCTGCTGTCAATTCAGGTTGATGCTGCACAAGGCAGGTTTGACCCTAAAAACACAGAAGAACTCAAAAAAGTCAGTACGCTGTTTGATACCACGCTCAACGGTTTTAAAACAGGTGGTATGGTTGTAGGTGGTGATGAAAAACCTGTGCATCTGCAAAAAGTAAGCGGTGAAGCTGCCATCAAGGCGGTGGACGATGCATTGATGATCTGGCAGCCTTACAAAAAACTGTTGCAGCCAGTCATTGAAAGCAGCGTGGTGAATGAAATTACCCTCGACATTGCCACCGACTATGCGCGCGAGAACAACCTCAAGTTATTAAAACTGATGAATGACCTCACCACGCAACTGGAACGCAACACCAAAACCAAGGCCAGCAATTTGCAGCTGATTCAAACCATCGCGCTGGTATTGTCACTGTTATTGTTCGCCAACATTGTATTTAATGCCTTACGCAAACTGCGCTCTGCCGATGGTGAGATTGAAAAAGCACAGCGCGAAACTACCGAGATTCTCAATACAGTAAAAGAAGGCTTGTTCCTATTAGACCCAGAATTGAATGTGGGCAGCCAGTTCTCTAGCTCAATAGGTAAAATATTACAGCACGAAGTAAGCGCTAACATGCCGTTTATGCCAATACTGGAGCAGCTGGTCTCAGCCGAGATCTATACTTCAGCCAAAGACTACATTCAGTTGCTATTCGGTAACAAAGTGAAAGAAAACCTGATGCTGAGCCTGAACCCGCTCACACAGGTAAAGGTGCAAGCCAAGAACGATACAACACCGCGTTACCTGAGCTTTCAGTTTAACCGCATTGTCGAAGACAAGCATGTTCTGCACCTGCTGGTAACCGTGCAGGATGTAACCGAGCAAGTCACGCAGGCGGAAGAACTATCTGCACTTAAAGGTCAATCCAGCATCAATCTGGAACTGCTTAAACGATTGCTGCAGGCAGATACCTACCAGTTACAGGATTTTCTGAGCCATGCCCATGGCAGCCTGGAATCGCTGAACGCCATATTAGCCAATGCAGATAAACGTGCGGCGAATCATGCTGATCTCGCCAACCAGTGCTTCCGCATCATTCATGCTATTAAAGGTGAAGCTGCGGCAATGGGTTTAGATGCAATTGAAACCCTGGCACATGAGTTTGAAGAGCATCTAGTCACACTGCGTAAAAAGAGCGAGTGGGATGCACAAGAGATTTTAAGCCTGCCAGTCATGCTAAGCGGCATGCTTGAGCAGATCAGGCAGATTGAAACAATTTCAAATGTAATGCAAGCGCATCATCAGGCCAACAATAGCACAGCTAAACCGCCTTCAATCTCGACAAGTGTAGGCAACAACCTGCAACGCCTCGCAGAACAAGTGAGCCAAAGCCAGAATAAAAAGGTGCAGCTTAAACTGGAGCTGGGGCTGCTCGATGAAATGGACACCAAAACCGTACATCAGCTACAACAGATTGGCATTCAACTGATACGCAACGGCATCTGCCATGGCATTGAAAATCCCGACATCAGGCTCGCTAAAGGCAAAACGGCACATGGCGAAATTTCTATCGCCACCCGCATGAACCAGCAAGGTGTTATCGACTTTATTGTGCGCGATGACGGGCAAGGCATCGTACCAAGCCGTATAAGGTCGGCAATGCTCGCATCAGGTCGTTACACGACGGAAATTGTAAACCAGCTAACTGACAAGGAAATTGTTGGCAAACTGTTCGAACCCGGATTTTCTACCGCAAGCAGCACAGATAAAGATGCAGGCCGCGGTGTAGGCATGGACTTGGTTCAATCCCTCATTAACGAAATTGGCGGAGACCTCAAAATAGACACCAAAGCCGATGTCTTTACCCAGTTTGCTTTCCGCATATCCAAACCTGCCCAACCATCAATTAACTTAAATGCTACAGAGGCCGTTGTATGAAACTCATGATTGTCGATGACTCCAATATTATCCGGAGCCGTATTTCCAGAATTATGGCAGACCCAAAACTGCCACTGATTGAAATTATTGGTACAGCAGCCAATGGCACCGATGCATTTGCATTATTCACACAAGAGCGCCCGGAGCTTGTCACCATGGATTTAACCATGCCGGAGATGGATGGTGTGGAATGCACCACCCTGCTGGTTGAATTTAATCCTGACGTAAAAATCCTGATCGTATCTGCGCTCAGTGACAAAGCCACGGCGATTGAAGCACTTAAAAATGGCGCAAGCGGGTTTTTATACAAACCATTTACCGATGAAGAACTCGTGAACGCCCTACTGGAGCTAATAAAAGAATGAGTGACTTAAGCGAAAAAGACATTGAGATCTTTATTGAAGCAATAGGAGGCTATTTCAAACAGATTACAAAAGAAGCGGCATCGGTCGGCGTGGCATACCTAGCCAAAAATGCATTTCCGATGAATGACTACACCGGCATGATCAAAGTAAGTGCAGACTACGAAGGCACGCTATATTTCTCGGCGCCCAGCGCCATGCTGCGGCACCTGCTTACGGTCATGAAAGAACCTAATCAATCTGATGAAAACCTGCTGGATGCCGTAGGCGAAATCGCCAACACCATCTCAGGCAACGCGCGTAAGTATTTCGGTGAAAACATGGTCATCTCCATCCCGGAAAAGATCGCGCACCTGCCAGAAAACCTTGACCACCAGGCACGCCCCTACGCCTACGTGATCATTATTAAATGGAAGCATTACAGCGCATCACTGATCGTGGATATTTCAAGAATCCGTTAACGAGATGCTGATCTATTCATAAATCTGTCATTGCGAGGAACGAAGTGACGCGGCAATCCAGCATTTGAATTTAATCGACGCCTCCTTAACGACATAAGCGCACGGCACCCATTACTGCTGTGCGCTATCAACCTTTAAACAATCTGCATTCAATGGCTTGGAGTCATACAACATGCTAAAAACAAGACGATGAAAAATAAACCGGAAAAGTGAAAACTTTTTTTGACAATTCACCACTAAAACACTAGAATTGCGGCCTTGCTGAAATACAAGCAAACAGGTTTACAAGGTGATGTAGCTCAGCTGGTTAGAGCACAGGATTCATAATCCTGGGGTCGAGGGTTCAAGTCCCTCTTTCACCACCAATAAAGACGCCCCTTTCGAGAGATTGGGGCGTTTTCATTTCTGCAAAGCATGATTAGCTATAAATCGTGGTCTGTCACCTATTATTTCAATATTATTCCTCTTGTTAGAGTTCTACGACCTGAGGCAATCGCACAAATTCCAGAGTGGGCAATTGGTACTCCGCTGTATTTTAATACTAAAAAGTTAGCCTGAAATACAATTCCAAATTAATACTGATGGCTCAGCTATAATATTTAGATACTAAAAACAGTTGCCCAAACTATGGACTCAATTACCACAATAGTAATTTCAGGTTTAGCTTTCCCTCTAGTAGTTATAAGTATTGCTTATATATTTAAAATTAAGCAATTGTACTTGCTTGTTCCACGGCTATTTGGCTACAGTGGTCTTACCAGCGGTAAGTTGATAGAAATGCAGGCAGTAAATCGAGGGCGTTCAATTGAAGAAGAAGTACATATTGATATGCCCCCAAATCTTACTTATGAATTACTAGCTTCGGATCATACTGATGTTAAATTAGAGAAAAATAAAGTAATTCTTTCTCGTATGTCACCGATGTCAGATATCTCACTAATACTATTAGCTGAAGGTTCAATTGATGGAGATACATTTATCCCAAGTATCACATCAAAAACATCAAAAGGTAAAGTTTTAAAGAACTCTCAAAACATCCCACCTAACTATGGGTCATTTCTAATTATTGTGTGTATTGGCGTTTTACTAGCCACGTTAATGCTAGTAGGGCCTAAAAAATACTCTGAATATCAGCAACAGGTAGTATTAAAAAACTATGCCTATCTTACTGATGATGGCTGGACTGGCTTTGAAATATTCCTACATACCGATTACGCTCAAAGCTATAGTAAAAAAGAATTTCCACTTGCTTTTACAGGCGTCAAAAAAGTTGGAGAAAATACTTATGAAGTAAATTTTATAGCAACTAATAAAACAACCTTACCATTATCAATAGATACTCTTTTCGATAATGAAGATGAGTTTTTTTTCTCTACGCTTAAAGGCATAAAAAACGCTTCAACCGTTACTGTAAATCCACTTAACTCATCGCCAGTAACCATATCTTTTAAACTAGATAATAGTAGAAAACTGTCTGACGTTTATATTAATTTTGTTCTTAGATTCGGTGACTACGGCATATTGGGTGTCGTGTTTTATCCTAGCAAAAACAATGAAATTATGGATTTAATAAAACATACGCGAATTGATTAAACCTTTCCTAAATTCGAATCAATATCAACGTCATTTATCTACAAGCTAAAACTTCTCAACATAATAAATAGAAATTAAGCTGGACGCGAAGCCGTGGCGCGACGTGGACACAATCAGAGCGTACAGGCGCTTTAGCGACTGCTAGTTCAGATTGGGGGAGAGCGCGAATCCAGCGCCCCTCGATCTTGAAAGTGCATATAAGTAATACTCCACTTTTGTCTCATTTGAGACTATTAACTCTAATGGAATCAATGGGATTAGACTCCTTTGATTATGCTGATTAAATAACTTGCAGATTTTTTATCAGCTAGCGAGATTGAACTGGCCGTTGCCAATAATTGACTGAAAATACTTATTAAGAATAGGGTCAATCTTCTTTCCGCTGTCATTTTCAAGCGTTTCCAGAACCTGATGATAGGTTTGTGCAAAGTGATATGGCCGGGTTGTTGTCATCGCGTCATAAGTATCTACAATAGAAATTATTCTGGAACTAATTGGAATATTCTCTCCGGAAAGCCCATCTGGGTAGCCGGATCCATCGAAGCTTTCATGATGATGCCTTACGACAAACGATATTTTCTCTGCATCATCGTGAGCAATTGATGCGCAAATACGCTGCCCTAGTTCTGAATGGGTTTTCATCACTTCCCATTCGTCTGCTTCAAAATGCCCGGTCTTAAGCAATATTCGATCAGGTATTCCGATTTTGCCGATATCGTGCAATGTGGCCGCGCCCCTAAGCAGCTGTAATTCATGACTGCTCAATCCACATTTAATACCAAGCTTATTTGACAAAATCTCCACTCGATTAGCGTGATCTTGTGTATATGAATCTCGCGCTCTTAAAGCGACGCCGAGGCAAGATACTTGCATTAACAAATCCTGCATAATTTTAATCTTTCTTATTTTTAATTAGATTAATAACTTGCAAGGTCATGCTACTACAAAACTATTATTGAGTGCTACCCCTTACATATTGCAATATCCAGATATCAGATTGATGCTCAATTCCGGTCTAATCCGGCTTTGAAATATCTTTCAAATTAGCAATAAATCAATGGGGGCATATATATGTCACTGAATTTTAAACAATAAAAAAGCCTAGCTAGGCTAGGCTTCTATTCAATCCGATAAGGATTAAATTATTTGTTCATTACGTACATTGTTACTTCAAAGCCAAAACGCATTTCTGTAGCAGCTGGTTTAGTCCACATAATAATTCTCCTGAGTTTTAATCTGTTAAACCGACAACATGTCGTGTTCGTGTGATTGCATTATGCGCCGACCAGAAATTAAACCCCTATTGCTGTTCATGAATGCAGAGTCAGTAAAATCATGAACGCAACTTAATTAGCAATGATAGTGTGGCTGTTACGCTGGCAATATAATAGACTAAACAATAACTCTAAAATTTATCAATATGAAAAAACACTACATCTCAACAATGCCGAAATTGCTCGGTTACTTTGGCTTACTGCCTTTTATTGTGCCTACCGTATTTTTGTTTTTTGATTTTGGCCACCTTGATATGTGGCGTCATTTTCTACTTAGCTACGGCGCTGTGATCCTGAGTTTTGTGGGTGCTTTGCACTGGTCATTCGCTATGCTGCTGCATGAGCTACCAATCGACAAGCAGCGCTGGTCATTTTTGTGGAGCGTTGTTCCGTCATTAGCGGCGTGGGTATCGTTATCGATTCCAAAATTCTATGGTTTTATACTGCTTACGATGTTTTTTGCAATCGCCTTGATACGTGATAAGCAACTATTCGATCATGTAGATCTACCAGCCTGGTATATGCCGCTACGTAGAAACCTAACAGTAGTTGCCATGACTTGCTTGCTGATTGCCGCGTATTTGGGAAACGGCAGGCAAGTTATTTACTTCATCTGATATTTTCTGTAAGTTAAGTTACTTGTTTTTTATATCAGGGAAATGCCAGATATAAGCATAGATGCTTTTAGCTAATTAGAATTACTCTATTGAGGATTAGCTTGTCACGCATGCACAGTTTTAATCTTATGACACATTTTTTTGAGATCATGTATTAGTTGAGAAATGTGTCTAGCGGTTAGTTGTTACCGTTATTATTGTTTTTGCCATTGTTATTACTGTTGCTGTTGTTGTTATTATTGTTGCCATTGTTGCCATTGTTGCCATTGTTATTACTGGCGTTATTGCTGTTGTTGCCATTACTGTTATTAGGGCTGCCAGTATTACCGCCACTATTACCATTACTAGTGTTGGCACTGTTACCGCTACTGCTGCTACCCCCTGAAGCCACTGTAAGAACAGTTGAAATATTACTAAATGCATTATTAAGGCCAGAACCTAATGAACCAGCCGAAAATATAATTGCGAGCGCAATGAAACTCACAATTAACGCATATTCAACAGAAGTAACGCCACGTTCGTTATTGAAGAAGTTTATAAAAGCCTTGCATTGAATATTAAAAAAATGAAACATAACCCACCCCATTTAATTTGAATTAATATCATTGTGCTACAAAATGATAAAAATGCAAAAAGTAATATACTATGTATTTTATATTTAGGGTTTAGGCTAGATAAAAGTTTTTATATAAAATTGATGAACATGCAGAGGCGGTAGCTGGCAATAAGGTATAGACTTGATTTTTTGCAAGATTTTACTGATTGAACACTGCATCGTAATAATCAAAGAATAACGTAGCTCAATAAACCTAATCATCTTTGAGCACTAATAGAAACGCCCTTTTCGAGAGATCGGGGCGTTTTAATTTTCCGGCACTTGCACGATTGATTTTAGTCGAATGCCTTAAATTCAGCACCAAGCATAATGCCATGCGAGCTCGGTTATCTTTGATCCGATCAGCCAAATCTTGAAGTCAATTGTGTATTTTTTACATCATTCCACGCCGCACTGCTCACGTATGTTTTTAATTACATCAGCCTCACTGCGCACCCTGAAAAAGGCACCATCGTTATCTGAGCGCTCTTCCAGCACCTGGCAGTTGGCGTAGATTTCTCCGCGTAGCTGCTGCGCTGTCCACGGTAAAAAAATCTCCGTTTCAACCAGATCCTGTTGAAAAAATTCAACAATTTTATGGTGCAGCTTTGCAACTTCATCCGGTCTACGTGCACTCATCACAATGCAATCCGGGTATTTGGCACGCAAAGCTGCTTCACATTCAGCTTGTGCCGCAGCGTCACCAACGTGGTCTATCTTGTTAAATACTCGGATACGCGGCACGACATTGGCGCCGATCTCTTCCAGCACTTCATCGGTCACTTCTAGCTGACGCTCAAAACCGGGGTCACTTGCATCAATGACGTGTAGTAACAAAGAGGCATCAAGCGCTTCATCCAATGTTGATTTAAATGAAGCGACAAGGCCGTGAGGCAGATTTTTGATGAAGCCAACAGTGTCACTCACCAGCACGCGTGGCACGCTTTCCGGGTAAAGAGCGCGCACTGTGGTATCTAGTGTTGCAAAGAGTTTGTTTGCCACTAGCACTTCGCTACCCGTGAGCGCGCGCATCAATGTAGATTTGCCGGCGTTGGTATAGCCAACGAGTGCAACGGCGGCAAGCCCCTTGCGCTCTTGTCGCCTTGCGCGCTGCGTTTTACGCTCGGCGTCCATGGCAACAATCTCAAGCTGCAGTTCTGCAATACGGTCACGAATCTTGCGTCGATCCAGCTCGGTTTGTGATTCACCTGCACCGCGCCCACCTTCACCACTACGCTGCCGCCCTTGCGGACCCGCAAGTTTTGCCGCTTCACGCAGACGTGGTGCCATATAGCCAAGGCGCGCAATCTCCACTTGGGCACGCGCTGCACGTGAGCGTGCATTGCGGTGAAAGATTTCCAGAATCACCATCGTGCGATCCATGACTTCACAGCCAACTTCAAGCTCGAGATTACGTGCTTGCGATGGCGATATTTCGTGGTCTACCAGTAATGCTTCTATTTCAGTCTCAAGCTCATTACTTACATATTCGTTTATTTCCTGGCGCTTACCGGTGCCCAGATATGCACGCATGTCAAATCCCATGCGCTTCTGTACAAATGTTTTGACCACAACGTATCCCAGCGTTTTAGCGAGATCACGCAATTCGGTCAGAGATGCTTCAAACTCAAGGTCAGTCACGCTAGGTAGTTGTACGGCCGCCACAATGGCGTATCTGGGTTTATCTTTTACTTCTGTTTGCATTAGGGGTTACATCACTTGATTGGTCAAGGTTAGATAGTACCTGAAAAGACATCGCATCCAGTCTTAAGTGATCATTAGTATTCAGATTTATTTGATTTATTCGCAAATGAAACAATTAGTTAACCATCTGAAATAATTCATTAATTATTACTCGGTAATATGCACACATATATATTGGTTTGCAGTATATTTTCTCCAAGTTTAATAGCGCTTTTTTGCAGAAGCGCTATTTTTTTGTCTAGCTATTATTAATTATTCTTCTTGTATACAGTGTGATAATATTTTTTTAACCGCATCACGCCGTCATACTGGTAACCCTCAGTATATCGCCGCTCCCCCTCACTCTCTGAGGCATACCTGACAACTTTCAGCCACAGCCAGTATTCCAAATCCAAGCGTTGCAGATTGCAAGCATTAAGCGCACAATAAAATTATGGTTATTTAATTTCATAAAGGAATTTTTAAAATGGCTACGGTACGTGCAAAAAAAACTAAAGAGGAATTATTAAAAGAAGCTGAAGCAAAAGTTAAAAGTATCAGGCAGCAAATCAAAATTGAAAAAGAGAAACAAAAAGCGGCTTTGTCTAAAAATAGTGAAGGCATGGCTGTAGCGATTGCCGCCGTTGAAAGTGTAGCAAAAGCAAATAAAGTGAAGGTAGCCGATGTCATCAGAGCCATTGCAAAAATCAAACGCGCCGGTTTGAAAATTGAAAGCACTCGTGAACCGGGTCATTACTTTTACGATTAAGCTTGAATGATATCAGATAGCTTTATATGTGATCGTTTAGCATCGGGTGCTAGTGTACATAGCCTATTGCCGTAATAAAATGTGCGGTAAATTTTGTCACTTTATAAAGCGAATATTTAACGTGGATCGACATCAATTTTGAGATTGAAAGAAATTACGTATGAATTTTAAGTTAATAAAATCAATAGTGCCTATATTGGCATTGGCCTCATTCGCACTCTCTTTGAGCAGCCCTGCTCAAGCGGATGAACAAACCGATAATGACGTCTCTCGCGGTAAACTGCTTTATTCATTGCACTGCGTTGCATGCCATACTGAACAGAAGCACTGGCTCGCAAATAAAAAGGTTTCTGATTGGCCCAGCCTCGTCTCTCAGGTGAGGTTATGGCAAAGCATTTCAAACCTCAAATGGGATAATCACGATATCGAAAGTGTTGCCCGGCACTTAAATACGCTTTATTACCACTATCCGCTCCCGAATACTGTAGCGCGTAAAAAGTAACATTTAGATACAATTAGGGCACATTCGAGTCAAAACCACCTTACAAAATATTCTCCACAAAAACTGTGGATAACTTTGTGATTACTTGTGCAACAAAACTGTAACTTACAGATTTATAACGATTTTTTTAAATCGTATAAATTTTATACCATAAAATAAATCATTTAAAATCAATATGTTACATTCCAGCCGTTGATTGGTAAGGCTTTTTAAGCACTATTCGGTCACAACACTAAACAATGTGCATAACAAATCAACTGAATTTACTTACATTCCGCATATTGCAAGTGTTTTTCATCAAAATTTATAATTTTTTACAATTTGTAACAAACCCAATACAGTGCTCAATCTTTCATATGCACCAACTGCATTTGATGCCATATATAACAACCTGTACCTCGCATTAAGATAACTATATTAAACATCATTAATTCTCATAGTATAAATTAATGCAATATTTCAATAATTGTTGTAATATTAAAACTATGGATAAAATTACAGCGACTACTGCTTTTGAATCCCTGTCATCAGGGGTGCGTCTGGATGTGTTCAGGCTTTTAGTAAAACAAGGCCTAGAGGGTATGGTAGCTGGCGAAATAGCCTCTACGCTTGCAATACCGCCAACCAATCTTTCTTTTCATCTAAAAGCCATGACCAATGCCCGCATGCTTACCGTTGAGCAAGAAGGTCGGTTTCAGCGCTATCGTGCCAACTTACCACTCATGCTGGATTTAATCGCCTACCTTACAGAAGAATGCTGCGCGGGCAGACCTGAAGATTGTGCGACCCTACGTGCTGAATCTGCCTGCTCAGTGGCTGCAGCTAAAACGCAGAATTAACTTCAGGAGAAAAATAAAGTGAACGTATTGTTTTTATGCACCGGCAACTCGTGCCGCTCCATACTGGCAGAAGCCACATTTAACCACTTGGCCCCAGCTGGCTGGCATGCCATGAGTGCGGGCAGCAAACCTACTGGGCAGGTACATCCCAGGTCGCTGGCACTGCTGGCTCGCGAAGGCATTTCAACCGCGGGGTATTACAGCAAATCATGGGATAAGCTGCCAACCACACCTGATATCGTTATTTCAGTATGCGGCAATGCCGCCAATGAAACGTGCCCGGTTTATTTAGGCCCGGTACTGAGAAGCCATTGGGGTGTTGAAGACCCGGCGCACGTCACAGGTACGGATGAAGTAATTGATGCTGCCTTTATGCAAGCCTATAGCATACTGCGCGCTCGAATCGAAGCTTTTTTTGCACTGCCTTTGGCGCAGCTGCAACATGACCAACCGGCCTTAAAAGCCGCGATGGATAAAATTGCCATCGAAATTGTTTAAAGGAGAATTAACATGAAATCTATACAGATATTTGACCCTGCCATGTGTTGTGACAGTGGCGTATGCGGCACTGATGTTGACCAGCAACTTGTGACATTTTCAGCAGATCTGGATTGGGCGAAACAACAAGGTGCGCAAGTACAGCGCTTTAACTTGGCGCAGCAGCCGATGGAATTTGCCAATAACCAAGTGGTACGCGGATTTCTGGAACGTTCAGGCGCAGAAGCATTGCCGTTAATCTTAGTAGACGGAGAAGTAGCATTGGCCGGACGTTACCCAAACCGCACTGAACTGACACGCTGGGCAGGTATTCATCATGCAGATATTGAAATTGCTCCGGTAACCAGCTGCTGTTCTGGCGGCAAATGCTGCTAATCAGTTACTGACCATTAACTCACTTTAATCATTAATCATAAGGTAAGCCGATGAAATTTCTAAACCAGCCGCCGCGCTTTCTGTTCTTTACCGGCAAAGGCGGCGTAGGTAAAACTTCCATTGCCTGTGCCACAGCAATCCAACTTGCAGAAGCTGGCAATCGCGTTTTGCTGGTGAGTACGGACCCCGCCTCTAATGTCGGGCAAGTATTTGGCATTACCATCGGTAACAATATTACGGCTGTTCCAGCAGTAGCAAACTTGTCTGCGCTAGAAATTGACCCGCAAGCAGCAGCGCAAGGTTATCGTGATCGGATTGTTAATCCGGTGCGCGGCATACTGCCAGATGATGTCGTTAAAGGTATTGAGGAACAACTGTCAGGCGCCTGCACCACTGAAATTGCGGCTTTTGATGAATTTACCGCATTACTGGTCGACTCACCAATCACCGATAATTACGATCACATCATTTTTGATACCGCACCTACCGGACATACGATTCGTTTGTTGCAACTACCTGGCGCATGGAGTGGCTTCTTAGAACAAGGTAAAGGCGATGCCTCATGCCTCGGCCCACTGGCCGGTCTGGAGAAACAGCGTGAGCAATACAAAGCAGCAGTTGATGCACTTGCCGATGCGAATCGTACACGTTTGATTCTGGTTGCCCGTGCCCAGCAATCTACCTTACGCGAGGTTGCGCGCACCCATGAAGAACTCGCCGGCATTGGATTGAAACAGCAGCATCTGGTGATTAATGGCATTCTGCCGAAAGTAGAGGCAGAAAATGATTTGCTAGCCGCTGCGATCTATCAACGTGAACAGACTGCGCTTGATTTAATTCCTGATGTTTTAAAATCACTGCCGCAAGATCAGGTTTCACTGAAAGCTTTCGATCTGGTTGGTTTAGGGGCTTTGCGTCAACTGCTTACAGACACCCCATATCAGGTAAGCAGTAACAATAGTTCACTATTTGAAGTGGATAAACCCAGCTTGTCCAGTCTGGTAGATAGCATAGCTACAGATGGCCATGGTTTAGTGATGACCATGGGCAAAGGCGGTGTTGGCAAAACCACGGTGGCGGCGGCAGTTGCTGTAGAGTTGGCTCGCCGCGGGCTAGCGGTGCATCTGACCACATCAGACCCGGCAGCACATTTATCCGATACTTTAAATGGTGCGCCAGACAATTTAACCGTGAGCCGTATAGACCCGCATGAGGAAACTGAGCGCTATCGTAATCACGTTCTGGAAACTAAAGGGGCAAAGCTGGATGCACAAGGTCGCGCGCTGCTAGAAGAAGACCTGCGCTCACCCTGCACTGAGGAAATCGCAGTATTTCAGGCGTTCTCACGCATTATTCGTGAAGCTGGTAAAAAGTTTGTGGTCATGGATACCGCGCCTACCGGTCATACCCTGCTATTGCTGGATGCCACCGGAGCTTACCACCGTGAAGTAGCGCGCCAAATGGATAAAGCACATCTGCACTTCACCACGCCAATGATGCAGCTACAAGACCCAAAACAAACCAAAATACTCATCGTGACGCTGGCAGAGAAAACACCGGTGCTCGAAGCCGCCAACCTGCAAGCAGACTTACGCCGTGCCGGCATAGAGCCGTGGGCTTGGGTGATTAACAACAGCGTTGCTGCAACCACCACCAATTCATCGTTACTGCATCAAAGAGCACTCAACGAGTTGGCTGAGATTAACGCGGTTGCTACAGAACACTCAAAACGCTATGCCGTGGTGCCAATGGCTAAAGATGAACCAGTTGGCATCTCTCGATTATTGCAACTGGCTGCTGGCTAATGACTGCATGATCTTAATTAAATAATTGTACCAATAGCACAATATGAACTCTGAAAAAGCCATTCCCTCCATGAGTATTTTTGAACGCTACCTGACACTCTGGGTAGGACTATGCATCATTTTCGGGATAATACTCGGCCAGTTTTTTCCCGGTCTGTTTCAAGCCATCGGTAAGATGGAAATTGCCCAGGTCAATCTGCCTGTAGGGCTGTTAATCTGGATCATGATTATCCCGATGCTGGTGAAGGTAGATTTTGGCGCATTGCACGAAGTAAGAATGCACATCAAGGGCATAGGCGTCACGCTGTTCGTTAACTGGCTGGTTAAGCCATTCACCATGGCCTTTCTGGGCTGGCTGTTTATTCGCAATTTGTTTGCGCCTATGTTGCCGCCAGACCAGATTGACAGCTATATTGCCGGATTAATATTACTTGCTGCAGCCCCATGCACGGCAATGGTTTTTGTGTGGAGCAGGCTCACCAATGGCGACCCATTGTTTACGCTGTCACAGGTGGCATTGAATGACACTATTATGATTTTTGCGTTTGCCCCCATTGTGGCATTGCTGCTTGGCATTTCTGCAATCACCGTGCCTTGGGCAACGCTGTTCACATCTGTCGTGCTCTATATTTTGATTCCAGTGTTGATTGCGCAGCTTTGGCGCAAGGTTTTGCTTAGTAAAGGCCAGCAGGCTTTTGAAGCAGCGATGCAAAAAATAGGTCCTTGGTCAATCTGCGCACTACTGCTAACACTCGTGCTGCTGTTTGCTTTTCAGGGAGAGGCTATTTTAAAACAGCCTTTAGTCATCGCCTTGCTGGCAGTGCCTATCTTGATTCAAGTGTTTTTCAACTCTGCACTCGCCTACTGGTTAAATAAAAAAGTTGGTGAAAAACACAACATCGCCTGCCCTTCAGCGCTTATCGGCGCCAGTAATTTCTTTGAGCTGGCTGTAGCTGCGGCAATTAGCCTGTTTGGCTTTCATTCAGGAGCGGCGCTGGCAACTGTAGTTGGCGTTTTAATTGAAGTGCCGGTGATGTTGCTAGTTGTGCGCGTAGTCAATCAAAGTCGTGGTTGGTACGAAAATAAATAAACTTTCAAGTACACCGCATTGCACTTGCATGCGTTATAGCTAGCAGAAGGCAAATTGCTAAGCATCATTAGATGAACTTAGGCTTCTATTCTTGAATCATAGCCATATAGTTTATGTAGTTGCGTTATTGATTTAACTGAACGTTATTAACCAAAGGACACAATATGAAAACATTACAAATTCTGGCGATTTCTTCATTACTATTGGGCTTGTCACAAGCTGCAAATGCAGACCACCACGAGATGAATCACGATCATGCTGGCAAACATGCCCACAGCTGGCTAGATGCTGACGTAAATAAAGATGGTGTTGTAAGTAAAGATGAGTTCATGGCAAAACATCAACAGCGTGCTGAGAAAAAGTTTGCAAAAATGGATACCAATAAAGATGGCAAAATAGATGAGGCTGAACGCAAAGCTATGCATGACAAATGCGATCGTCATGCTAAATAATTAAATTATTGGTTTAAATTCAAACCATTCATGCTTTTCGCAAGCAAGGGGGTGGCTACATGAATCTATGTAGCTACCCCTTTTTCATTTCTGCTCAGCAAGCATTTCCCGCTTGGCGCTTTGTCCGCTAAAAATTAATTTATGAACTCTGGCGCTATCGTTTAAGTCTACACACAGACTTTAAATTTTAACTTTTAACCCACTTATTATTAACCAAGCAATATTGCTTGATAAGGGCCATGTCATGCGTCTTGTTTTAGCCTCGATTACTACTTTGCTTTTATCTGTTAGTGCCTTTGCAGCGCAGGCAACATGCCTGGATAATAATGCGTTGCAGAAGCTTAAGAATAATGAAGTTGAATATATGCTCGGTAGAATTCCGCCTGCTTTTTCTGACGCTGTTGCAGACAAAAAAATTGAATTCAAAATGCAAGTTGCTGAAGCCGATACCTGTCTGGTTAGCTTCGAGGTCACGCTGCCGGAAAGTGACGTGAAGGAAGCTAATTTAATGCTGGCGGCTGATCCGGCCAAAAAAATCATACTATTTTCACAGGGTTATGTACTGCCTGAAACTACAACTTTGAATGCAGCATTTACTGTTGACCCAGTATCATTACAAGCCGGCCATGCAGACATCCTGCAATCCGGAGAACTTGGAAAATTACGCGCCAGTATTGAGATGATGTACGCAATGCTGACTCAGCAACGTGCGAATATTGATGAAAAAATGCAGAACACGCAGCCTTGGAGCACCGAATTTCGTCAGCAGCAGCAAACAAAATGTACTCAACAGTTTGCATCAACACCGCAACTGGGAGCTGGCTGTGAGTGCCAGATCAACAAAACAGCAGCAATCGCCAGTGAACGGCAGATGCGCTATGTGGAATATGTAGATTCCAATCCGTACGCGCAGGCTACCGGCGCAAGTAAAAACTTTGCTGCAGTAAAAAGTCAGATACAGTTAGACTGCGGTTTGAAAAAATCAGGTAGTTAACTTTCTACTAGCATCGCCTTGAATGGCGCACGCTCTTCTAACTCATTGGTATAAGCGTCAACACCTTCTGATTCTCTGTGCACGAAATCTTCAATCGCCCGCGCAAACTGAGGATGTGCGATTTTATGATAGGAGCAGGTTGACCTCGGCTTAAAACCGCGCGCAAGTTTGTGCTCACCCTGCGCACCACCTTCAAAATATTGAATTTTTTCAGCAATACAAAACTCCTGTGCCTGGTAATAGCAAAGCTCAAAGTGCAGATTAGGCACATACTTTACTGCGCCCCAATAACGCCCATAGAGTGTTGTTTGATGATATAAATTCAATGCCGCAGCAACAGGTTCGTTGTCAGCATAAGCCAATATCAGCAAAATATTCTGCGGCATGGTTCTTCCAATCTGCTGAAAGAACTCTGGCGTTAAATATGGTGATGATCGGTGCTCAAAATAGGTATTTTCATAACACCTGTAAAAAAAATCCCACTGCTCAGATGTGATGTCAGCGCCTTTAATCGGCTTGCACACGATACCTGACGCTACAACTTTCTTACGTTCCTGACGTATTTTTTTGCGCTTGTCGTGGCTTAAAATATTTAAAAATGCATCAAAATTATCAAAGTTTTCATTCTGCCAGCGGAATTGCACGCCATTGCGCTTCAGCCAGCCAGCGCGACTGAAAGCATCTGCCGAGTCTTTATCCGGGAATAGCACGTGCGCGGAAGATAGCTGTTGCTTACCCATCATCTGCATTAACGCTTTAATCATCAAATCCTGGACTTCTGACTTATTAGTCAGCAAGCGCTGGCTGGTAATCGGCGTGAATGGGATTGCAGATAACAACTTAGGGTAATAATGCAAGCCATTGCGGGCATAAGCGTCTGCCCACGCCCAATCAAACACATACTCGCCGTATGAGTGATTTTTGAGATATAGCGGCATCACACCAACTAGCTGCTTATCATCAAACACTAGCAAATGATTAGGTTGCCAGCCAGTACCATCACCAACCGAACCGGATGTTTCAAGTGCCGCCAGAAAAGCATGGCTTAGCAATGGCATATCACCGGCAAGCGCATCCCAGTCAACTGAATTAACATCGGTGATGCTATCTGTAATTTGCAGTGTTAAATGCATCGGTACCTTAGGCGCGTGAGAGAGAACACCCTTAAGAGTCTTAATCGACAACTAAGTTTATGCTGAACAAGCATCATGATGCAGGATGTGCAAAAAACTTTGGGGAATGAATAGATCCGGCAGATCTGTTCTGATAGAACTCACTGGTCTAATTGGACTTAATTTGAAGGTAATACTTTTAGAGTGATTTCTTTTTGGAGCTGTTGTTAGCTTGCTTGCCTTTGGGCTTAGTAGTTGCTGACGCTCCGGCCTCAGCTTCCAGTAATTTTTGTTGCCTCTGCTGCTCAAGTGCCAGGTCCGCAGCCTTCCTGCGCTCCAGTATGCGCGCTTGTGCTTCAACTAATTCGCCAAGGGAAATCAGATTATCCTGATTAGTATCCACTGTATTGAAGTGGCGCGCAATTTGCGGCAGCTTGTCGGTCGCCTCTTGCCTGTCTAGCGTACTATCGCCGTCAGTATCCGCTTCAAAAAAGCGTGTTTCGATGCTTTCTTGCATGGCACGGCGCCGTTCTTCAATCTGGTCATGACTAGGATCTACTGAACGTGAATATTCATCCAAGGCTTTTCTAAGTTTTTCTCTATGTTCCGGACTGAAATTGAGATTAAGCGTTTGCTGCAAACCCTCGTTTTTAACATTTTCTTCAAGTTGCTGGTCTTCATCTACAATACGCTTGGATTTGTCAGCAAGCGGAACCAGGTTGCTTCTGCCACCAGCTGTTACGCTGAACGACAGTCCAAGACCTAAGCACATAGCTAGACATACGACTTTAGATATAGACATATTGTTTTGCAAAATTAAATTCAAAGAATCAACTTTCCAATGTTAACCATCTCAGTTTTTGAGTACCGTAATCATGAATGACGATTGTAAATTGAATGTTTCATTTACTCGCCAAATTGTAAGCAATTGTAATAAAATAGATTTATTTACTTCACCAGAATAACTAGCCAGTTTAATAACAAAACTTTAATATTCACTCCAATTGGCTTACACTTCGTTTACTGCAGAATTTAAGGGTTATGACTTAATAATTGCAAAAAAATTCTATTAAAAGTTAGGGTTCCAATAATTATGACAGACCAGAACAAAAGAATCTTGGTAGTAGATGATGACGTGCGCTTGCGCGAGCTTTTGCAACGCTATTTAACTGAGCAAGGTTTCACGGTAAAAGTTGCGAACGATGCAAAAGAAATGGACGCAACTTTAGCTAACGAGTCTATTGATTTAGTCGTTTTAGACCTGATGCTGCCGGGTGAAGATGGCCTGTCTATCTGCCGCAGAATACGTGGCAGCGGTACCATGCTGCCGATTGTGATGCTAACCGCGCGCGGCGATGAAGTTGATAGAATCATCGGTCTGGAAATGGGGGCAGATGACTACCTACCTAAACCTTTTAATCCGAGGGAATTGTTGGCAAGGATTAATGCCGTGCTGCGCAGACACGAGCGTGTAGTGCCAAGCGCACCCGCCAGCAATACCGAGAATGTCACCATTGGTGATTTTGTATTTAACGCATCCACACGCACGTTAACGCATAATGGTAACAGTATCGCCATTACCAGCGGGGAGTTTGCG
>Ga0208125_100131_pt1 | contig 71598 bp, 64 predicted proteins | sample LakWasM128_HOW14_2_FD_183938 | JGI IMG/M metagenome (GOLD analysis project Ga0208125, IMG submission 183938) | Freshwater sediment methanotrophic microbial communities from Lake Washington under simulated oxygen tension - Sediment Metagenome... | ecosystem: Environmental > Aquatic > Freshwater >...
AACAGCTAAGCGATTAGGATTGGCTGAAGCTATCGGTAAAAATGGCCAGCAATTGGATGCTTTAACGGTGGTGCGACATGAGTAACTATCAACTAAACGCTCGTGAACCAAATACTATTGAAAATTCAAGCACTATAGAAAACTATAGTACAGAATTTAATCCTAAACCTGTGGTGAATCCCAACCAGCAAGCCATTGCTTTGGCTTATGCTGCGGGTCAGTATGCGCCGAAGGTCGTCGCTAAAGGTCGTGGTGCTATTGCGGAGCAGATTATCGCCAGAGCTAAAGAACATGATGTGTTTGTGCATGAATCTAAAGATTTAGTTGCGCTGCTTATGCAGGTTGACCTTGATGATCATATTCCGCCAGCTTTATATCAGGCAATTGCAGAGATTTTGGCTTGGCTGTACAGGTTAGAGCAAGGTAAAGTAGATGAAGAGGCGCCAGTATTCTAAATACTGAAGTTCTCAACGAGAGTTAAGCGATCAATACTTAAACTTGCATATTCATAATGTCGTGGTAAGCAGAAACTAGTTTATTGCGCACTTGAACAGTCGCTTGAAAAGAAATGTTGGCTTTTTGCCCAGCAATCATCACGTCAGAAAGACTGACGCTATCATCACCCATCGCGAAGCTTTTACCTAATTGCTCTGCTTCAACTTGTACCTTGTTGACTTGGTTGAGTGAGGCTTTCAGTGCATCAGAGAAGTTAACCTTTGAAGTGCTTTGGCTAACGCCTTGTGTCCCCGATAAGCCCGCTGCAGAAGCTAATCCTGATGCAGCATCGGCTTGCGGGCGCTGAGCAGCCGCTTTTAACTGCGCAAGCATAGATTCTATTCTACTTGCATCAATTCCACCTGTTTTCATGATTTGCCTCCTTCAACTTAAATTCGTATCTTAATTAACAATCTACTTACTTAAATTTAGATGGTTAATTAATCGCCATTCCTGACAGTTGTTAATTTAACACTCTGCCGTAATAGTGAGCGTGCAAATAGGTAGAGGAAAATTGCTCTATTCCTAAATTTGAAAATTCTAGTCATTGGCATAATGGTATCCAATAGCTTATAGAAGCAACTTCTCTATAAATGCTGAGTGTTTAGCTAATTAAAAGCGCTGTACACAAAAGCGCAACAAGTTAGATATTTGAATAAACGGTACATTGAAGAAATACGATGGCGGCAGAAAATATTACTGCGTTTATTAATCAAGGTGTTAATGAAGGTGGAACTGGTTTGAACTCACAGTTAGGCAATAAATTAGTTTTAGTAGTCGCAGCCGCTGCAGTTATCGCTGTGATGGTAGTTTTTTGGCTATGGAGTCAGCAGCCAGACTATCGCGTGTTGTTTTCTAACTATTCTGATAAAGATGGTGGCGCAATTGTCGCGGCACTAGAGAAAATGAATGTACCTTATAAGTTTTCAGATAGCGGTACAGCGATTCTTGTTCCAGCCTCACAAGTGCATCAAGCGCGTTTGAAATTGGCCTCAGATGGTTTGCCTAAAGGTGGCAATATTGGTTTTGAAATTTTAGAGAATCAGAAATTCGGCGTTTCTCAATTTGTAGAACAAGTGAATTTTCAACGTGCCTTAGAAGGTGAGCTTGAGCGTAGCATTCAATCAATAGGCGCAGTTGAAGTGGCGCGTATCCACTTAGCCATTCCTAAGGCTTCAGTATTTGTAAGAGATCAACAACAACCAACAGCCTCAGTGTTACTTAATTTGCGTGCTGGCCGCAGCTTAGATGCTCAGCAAGTTGGCGCAGTGGTGCATTTGGTTGCCAGCAGCGTGCCGAATTTGCCAGCTGCCAATGTAACGGTAGTCGACCAAAATGGTAATCTGCTTTCAGATACTTCAAAAAAGATGGGTGTTAATAACTTAGATCCAACGCAACTTAAATATATCGAAGATATTCAACAAAGCATCATTAAACGCGTTGAATCAATCATTACACCAATTGTTGGCGCTAAAAACGTGCGCGCTGAAGCGAGTGCAGAGATTGATTTTTCTAGCTTAGAGCAAGCAGCAGAAATCTACAAACCTAATCAAAAACCTGATGATGCAGCAATACGCAGCTTACAAAGCAATGAATCATTAACTAGTAATGGAGGCGCTGCAACTGGCGTACCTGGTGCTTTATCTAATCAACCGCCTCCAAATGCTACTGCGCCAATTACAACACCTGCTGGTGCTGCGCCTGGTGCTACCGCTGAAGCTGCACCTGTCAATAACCAAAAAAATACTACAACTAACTTTGAGGTAGATAAAACTGTACGTTATTCACAACAAGGTATGGGTGGTATTAAGCGTTTAAATGTTGCTGTGGTTGTTAACAATATGCCTGTGGTTGATAAAAATGGCAAAGTGACTTACAGACCGCTTACAGCAGCAGAAAAAACACAAATCAATGATTTAGCCATGCAGGCCATGGGTTTTAATAAAGAACGTGGTGATGCATTGACGGTTGTGAACAGCTCATTTGCAGGAGAGCCTGAAGAAATTATCCCTGAAGTTCCAATGTGGAAAAATCCTGAAACTATTGAATACGGCAAAGATGCATTGCGCTTTATTGTAGGTATTGTGGTACTGGTGCTGATTTATAAACGCGCACTCAGTCCTATGCTACGTAAGTTAACTGCGGGAGCTCCAAAACTACTAAATGCGCCGAGTGATGAAGATGCTGTGGTGAATTTAAGTACTGCTGAAGGACAAGCGCAAATAGCTACGCTTGCAACCAGTAATACTAATTTAGCTGCGGCCAAGCAACTTGCTAAAGACAATCCAAGAATGGTAGCAAGTGTTGTAGCTAATTGGACAAGTGGAAATGAGTAGCGAAAATGAGTGATGCTGGCGTAATGAGAAGTGCAATCCTAATGCTTGCACTGGGTGAAGATGAAGCTGCAGAAGTGATGAAGTTTCTTAGCCCAAAAGAGGTGCAGAAACTCGGTACAGCGATGTCAACATTAAAATCGGTTGGTCGTGAGCAAGTAGAAACAACTGTGACAGCTTTCTTAACCGAGGTAGAGCAAAGCAGTGAGTTTGGTTTGGACTCAGATGAATATATTCGTTCAGTACTGAATAAAGCATTAGGTGAAGACAAAGCTTCAGGCTTGTTAAACCGTATTTTGCAGTCACGTGATGCGAGTGGAATTGAGAGTCTTAAATGGATGGATCCACTCACAGTGGCGGAATTTATTAAGAATGAGCATCCACAGATTATTGCGACCATTCTTGTGCATCTAGATGCAGATCAAGCCTCTGACATTATTGGTCACTTCGCGGAACGTTTGCGCCAAGACGTGATGCTGCGAATTGCAACACTTGATGGTGTGAAGCCTGTGGCATTGCGCGAGTTGAACGACGTGATGACTAAATTGCTGACCGGTAACGAAAACATAAAAAAACAAACGATGGGTGGTATTAAAGTTGCCGCTGAAATTATGAACTACATGAGTGGCGACAATGAAGCGATCATTATGGAAGGCCTTAAAAGCTACGATGATGACATGGCGCAACAGATTATGGATGAGATGTTTGTGTTCGATAACATTATTGATATTGACGACAAAGGCATTCAAGTCATGTTGAGAGAAGTTCAATCTGAAACTCTGATTATCGCGCTTAAAGGTACTACAGAAGAAATGCGCGAGAAAATCTTCAAAAATATGTCTTCTCGTGCTGCAGAAATGATGAAAGAAGATTTGGAATCTAAAGGTCCGGTCAAGCTTTCAGAAGTTGAAGCGCAACAAAAACAAATCTTGCAAATTGTACGTAGGTTATCTGATGAAGGTCAGATTCAACTCGCAGGTAAAGGTGGAGATGATCAATATGTTTAATAACTCTATTTTTAACTGCGCTAAGTCTAATTTAGCTAAAAACGCTTATTGTGCATAGAGGTTCTATGAATATTCCTAAAGAACAACAAACTGCCTACGAACGTTGGGAGATGTCGTCTTTTGGCGAAGGTAATCCTAGTGTTAGCTCTAGCAAGCCTAAGAAAAAAGAAGACAGCGTCGCATCAGAAAAAATCGCACAAATCTTTGAGGTCGCGCGCAAAGAAGCTTACACCAAAGGTATGCAAGAAGGCTTTGCTGTAGGCATGGCAAAAGCACGTGAATATGCGCAAGTAGAAAAAAACAACTTTTTAACTTTGATGAATTCTTTTAGCGATGCCTTAGAGAAATCCGATGAACAAATTGCAGATGATGCACTTTCGTTAGCTTTAGAAATTGCTAAAGCCATGTTGAAAGTGAAGCTGAATATAGACCCTGCAGTAGTATTGCCAGTGGTAATGGATGCCATTCATTATTTACCTTATGTGCAAAAACCAGCAAGAATATTAGTCCATCATGATGATGCACTGATGCTACGTGAGTATCTGGCTGAAGAGATTGCTAGCCAGCATTGGCAAATTCAAGAAGATATCAATATCGAGCGTGGTGGTTGTATTGTAGAAACTGGCGCCAATCAAATTGATGCAAGTAACGAAGTGCGTTGGAAACGTATTAGCGACGCCTTATCACAAAAAAGTGACTGGTTGTTACCATGAATTCTCCAGAGCTCAATTCGCAGAGTTTAGATCAGCAGGCTACAAAGCAGCCCTTGAGCATGCCTGATTTAGAGCAATTGCGCGAAGAGGCGCCAAACTCAACTCAGACAAAAGTTGATATGCAAAATGTACATCGTCAACGCTGGCACGACCATATTCGTGATTGCAAAGAGATTCTACGCATTGTAGAGCCGTTAGAAATAGCAGGGCGCATCACTAAGTTAACGGGTTTGGTCATGGAGGCTGCAGGTATCAAGTTGCCGATTGGCAGTGCATGTTATGTGCCACTTGCTGAAGGTCGCCGTGTGGAAGCAGAAGTTGTAGGCTTTGATGGCGAGCGCATGTTACTAATGCCACAAAGCAGTGTTGATGGCGTGATGCCAGGTGCAAAAGTATTCGCGTTAGAAGTGGCAGAAGCTTTGCCTAAACCTCACCACGGTAATCCTCCACGTAGACGCGTGACAGATCGTGCACGTCATTTACCTGTTGGTAATGAGTTGCTCGGTCGTGTGGTAGATGGCGCAGGCAATCCTTTGGATGACCTTGGAAAGATAGAGGCGGCGCAAAGCTCACCACTCAATGCACGTCCAATGAATCCGTTGATGCGAGCACCCATAGAAGAGATTTTAGATGTAGGCGTACGCGCAATTAACAGCATGCTGACCGTTGGCCGAGGTCAACGTATGGGTTTGTTTGCAGGTTCTGGCGTTGGTAAAAGTGTGCTGTTAGGCATGATGGCGCGCTACACCACCGCTGATGTGATTGTGGTTGGTTTAATCGGCGAACGGGGACGTGAGGTTCAAGAGTTTATTGAACAGATTTTAGGCCCAGTTGGTTTGGCGCGTTCCGTCGTAGTGGCAGCACCAGCAGACGCACCAGCTTTAATGCGCCTTCAAGGTGCAAATTACGCGACAACGATCGCTGAGAACTTTCGCGATCAAGGCAAAAATGTATTGTTGATTATGGATTCATTAACACGTTATGCCATGGCGCAGCGTGAAATTGCTTTAGCCATTGGCGAGCCGCCAGCCACTAAAGGCTATCCACCATCAGTATTCGCAAAATTACCTGCTTTGGTTGAGCGTACAGGCAATGGTAAACGTGGCGAAGGCTCAATTACGGCTTTTTATACGGTGCTCACAGAAGGTGATGACCAACAAGACCCAATCGCTGATGCGGCACGTGCAATTTTGGATGGTCATATTGTATTAAGCCGTAGTTTGGCTGAAAGCGGACATTATCCAGCCATCGATGTAGAGCAGTCTATTAGCCGTGCGATGCACAATATCACTAGCCCAGAGCATCAAAAGCTTGCTCGTAAATTGAAACAGCTTAATTCACGCTATATGCGTAGTGTAGATTTAATCAATGTTGGTGCTTATGAGGCTGGCAGCGATGCCGTGCTAGATCAAGCGATTGCTAGACACGACAAGATTGATGCATTTTTGCAGCAAGGTATTTCTGAACGATCAGGTGTTGAAGAGAGTATCGGTCAACTTGCGTTTGTTTTAGATGGATTGGTTAATTAATCGTAAAACATAAGATTGAGATGGTATGGCAAAGCAATCAAGCAATGTATTAGGTATGTTACAGGGCATCGCATCTAAAGAGGTTGACGAGGCCGCAATAGCTTTGGCTAAGGCGATGAAGCTAGCAAATGAGGCGCAGGCCAAACAAGAAATGCTGAATGAATATCGGCTGGATTATGTAAGAAATCTTAACAAGATTTTAGAGGCTGGGATGGGTGCTAAATCTTATCAAAATTTCCAGAATTTTTTTGGTAAGTTAGATCAAGCCATTGCAGGACAACAAGAAATCGTTGAGTTAGCGAATCAACAAGTGAAGATTCAAAAGCAACTATGGCAGGATAGTCAGCGTAAAAAACTTTCTTACGAAGTGCTCTCAGATCGATCTGAAAAGCGCGAGCTTAAAGTAGAGCAGAAAAAAGATCAGAAACTGATGGATGAGTTTGCGATGCGGATTACCAGAACTAAGCATACTTAAGCTAGAAAAACACAAGTAGCAATTGAGCAAGTTTTAATTTTTGGGGTTGGACAACATGAAAAATTTATCATTACAAATGACAGAAACATCATTAAAAAAACCAGCAGATGCTGTTAGCAAAAGCACTGTGGCGTCTGATGGCGCAGCCCAAGTGGAAAATAATGCCTCATTTCAAATGATGCTAAACAAACAAGTACAAGCCAAGCATGCTACAGCCAGAGAGATTGAGAATAGACAAGATCAAGCTAAACAAGCGCAGAAGACTGCTGGAAAAGCATCCAACGCGGCGACAACAAAGCCTGAGAATGCTGATGCGACTGCAGCCCAAAAGAATGCAGAGAAAGCCAGCCGTTTACAATTGGCGATGATGGCAACTAACCGCACGAAAGCTATGAAAGATTCAGAAAACGCAGACCCAATTCAGCTTTCCATTAAAGACATGATTGCGCTAGATGTGAAGTCTACAACACCCAAAGATAGTGATGAGACTAAAGCTGAAAGTGACGTTACAGCTTTTACGGATAATAGTGCAGTCACCAATATGACCAGCGCACAGATGTTGTCGTCCATGATGTCAGAAACCAAACAAGCCTCACGTGGTAAAGCTGCAGAGGCAGGTGATGGATCGGAAATGAGCGCTGAGAAACAGCTTACTATGGGCGCTGAAAGAGGTTCTATATTAAAAGATGCTGTGTTAAGTAATGCGTTGTCTCAGGGGAAAACAACTTCTGATGCCAAAGATTTAGCTACGACTGACGATAAGCAGTCACGCCATGATTGGCTAGACGCTGTCTTGCCAAATGCATCTAAACAAAGCAATGGAGATGATGCGGCTAAGTTGCTGTTAAAAGCTGAAAAAGAGTCTACGATAAAAGAAGCGGTGATGCCGGCTAATTATCAATCTGCCAGTCAATTAGTGAGCCAATCTACTATACAGGCTAGTGCAGCTGAGACCATGCAGCAGCTAGGCAGCAGCAATACTATTAATGCCTATCCAGGAAAAACAGGTTGGGATCAAGCCATCAGTCAAAAGGTCGTATGGATGTTAGGTGCCCAAGAGCAATCCGCCACACTCACGCTTAATCCACCAGATATGGGGCCGTTGCAAGTGGTGATTCATGTACATAATGATCAAGCTGATACTACATTTATTTCAGATAACGCTGAAGTAAGACAGGCACTGCAAGATGGCATGGATAACTTGCGTAACAAAATGAATGAGTCTGGTATTCAACTCGGTCAGGCGAACGTGAGTTCTGGTGGGCAGATGCAACAACAGTTCCAGCAGGCTGCGCAACAATCAAGAGCTGATTCCTCACTCGGCAAAAATGCTTCTGCATCTCCAATAGAACACGTTGGCAGCGCTAAAACTTTAGTACGCACGTCCAACGGATTGGTCGATACTTTTGTATAAGCGCTAATTTAACTGTAGTTTGATAACCGATTTACCTTGTGCTAGTCCGTGCGCAGGGTCGGGGTTATTGGTTGGAAGGCAATTTTTCTAATCGCAATCTTTAATTTAACGGCTTTTTCCCTCTCTTATCTAAGCATGTTAGTAAGCCATTTTTTTCCATAATGTAATCATCAATAACACTAATAACTGCCATATAGGTGGTTCAAGTTTAGATTATTATGGAAAGGCAATAAAATGGCAGCAGATCCAAAGCCCGAAGTCGCTGAAGTAGCACCAAAGTCCAAGAAAAAACTTATCGTTATTATTGGCGCAGTCGTGCTTTTGGCTGTTATTGGCGGTGGTGCAGGCTGGTTTTTAACACATCAAAAATCAGATCATAAAAAAGCAGAAGCCAAGCATGAAGAGCCAGCACATGCGCCAGTATTCGTGACGCTTGAGGCTTTTACGGTCAACCTTCAACCTGATCCTGATGAAAAATTTTTGCAGACAGAAATTTCATTACAAGTTGCTAGTCCTGAGCAAGCTGAGGTATTAAAAGCTCAGATGCCAGCAGTGAGAAGTCGTTTGTTGATGCTGTTAACTAGCAAAACAGCCTCTGACATTTCAACTTCTGAAGGTAAGCAAAAATTAAGTGATGAGATTGTGGCTGAAGTTAAAAAGCCATTTTCTAATAACGCTAAGCCACAAGAAGTGACGGGCGTGTTTTTTACTTCATTCGTGATTCAATAACGCGTTCTATATAAACCATGGCCGATAAGTTTTTATCTCAAGATGAAGTTGATGCCTTATTAAAAGGCGTTGATGGTGATCAGGACGACGATCAACCTGCAAGTAATGCTGGTGATGTTCGTGATTACAACCTTGCTACACAAGAGCGCATTGTGCGTGGGCGTATGCCTACGCTTGAGATTATCAATGAGCGATTTGCGCGTTTGGTGCGTATTGAGTTGTTTAACTTTTTACGTCGCACCGTTGAAGTATCGGTAGGGCCTGTTCGCATTACTAAATACAGTGATTTTGTTCGTAATTTAGTGGTGCCTACCAATTTAAATCTTATACAAATGAAGCCGCTGCGCGGTACCGCACTGATGGTGTTTGACCCAACATTAGTGTTTTTGGTCGTTGATAATATGTTTGGCGGCGATGGTCGTTTTCATACCCGCGTAGAAGGCCGTGACTTTACCCAAACTGAGCAACGCATTATTCAGCGCATTCTCAATATTGTTTTTGAAACCTACTCAAAATCATGGGAGCCAGTTTATCCGGTTCAATTTGAGTACATGCGTTCTGAAATGAATACCCAGTTTGCCAATATCGCTACACCAAATGAAGTAGTGATTGCCGTGACGTTTAATGTCGAACTAGGACCAGCGAGCGGCGAGATACACTTTTGTTTCCCTTACTCAATGTTAGAGCCACTTCGTGACATGCTGAGCTCACCATTGCAAGGTGAAGTATTGGGTACTGATAAGCGTTGGGTAAAGCTCATGACGCAGCAGGTACAAGCTGCTGAGGTTGAAATTGTAGCTGACCTTGCCAAAACGAATATGATGATTGGCGATGTACTGAATATGAAGGTGGGTGACGTAGTGCCACTAAGTATTGAAGAATCTATTGAAGCGCAGGTAGATGGTGTACCTGTCATGCTTTGTAAATATGGGATGTTTAATGGCCAATACGCTTTACGTGTAGAAAAGTTATTAAGATCCAACTCAACTGAATATGTTAAAGGAGAACCTTATGGCGAATGATGCTGCAGAAGATACGGCTGTAGCCGAAGATGATTGGGGCGCTGCGATGGCAGAGCAAAGTACTGCTGAAGCAACAGATGATTGGGGTGCTGCAATGGCAGAACAGTCAACTACAGAAGCTTCAGTTTTGCAGTCTAAAACGGCTGACCAATCTCAGGTTTTTACGGAATTCACTGCTAAAAATAAATTGCAAGATACACAAAATGATATTGATTTCATTTTGGATATTCCTGTGCAGCTTACCGTTGAGCTTGGTCGTACCAAAATCGCGATTAAAAATTTGCTGCAACTTGCACAGGGCTCAGTAGTTGAGCTAGATGGCATGGCCGGTGAGCCTATGGATGTGTTGGTGAACGGCTGCTTAATTGCGCAAGGTGAGGTAGTAGTGGTGAACGATAAGTTTGGTATTCGTTTGACTGACATTATTACACCTGCTGAACGTATCAGAAAAATAAACCGCTAATTGAAATGCTTGTCATGAAAAAACATCACAACTTTTTGACTTTGAGTGTTTCAGCACTGCTTAGCCTTATGCCAAGTTTGGCTATGTCCGCAGAAACTGTTGCGGTATCGCCAACAGGTGGCGTGCTTAAAATGGTGATAGGACTAGCGGTGGTGTTGGCTGTAATGGCGCTGATTACTTGGGTTTTAAAACGTATGGTGCCTGGTGTGGGCAACAAGCAATCAGTTATACGTATTGTCGGTGGTGTAAGTGTTGGTTCACGTGAACGCGTGGTGGTATTAGAAGTTGCTGGTCGCTGGATAGTCGTGGGCGTCGCTGCTGGGCAAGTCAGTAGCCTTGCGAATTTAGAAAGTGGTACTACTAATATTGCTGAAAGCATACCAATAGGTAGAAGCATGCCTGATTCGGGTGGCGGTGACTTTAGTAATACTTTTGCCTCATGGTTATTAAAATCGACAGGCCGGATTTTAGAGAAAAAAGATACAGATAGTAAATAGACCATTAACTTTAAGTTAGCCATGACTACACCAACACTAAAATCTACACTCAATACCACCTTAGCATTTGCTGCGCTCATTTTAGCCAGCATGCTGATGCTACCTGGTACGGCATTAGCCGAGAATGGCATGCCGCTCGTGAATGCCTTACCAGCAGCGGGTGGCGGTCAAAATTATACTTTGAGTTTACAAACGCTCATCTTACTAACCTCGCTTACTTTCTTACCGGCAGCTTTACTGATGATGACCGGCTTTACTCGTATCATTATTGTGTTGTCATTGTTACGCCAAGCATTGGGTACGCAGTCTGCACCGCCAAATCAAGTGATGGTTGGTCTAGCTTTGTTTTTGACCTTCTTTGTGATGAGCCCCGTCATAGACAAAATTTATGTAGATGCCTATCAACCGCTTTCAGAAAATAAAATCACCATGCAAGAGGCCATGGACAAAGGTGCGGCGCCACTCAAGGCTTTTATGATGAAGCAAACACGTGAAGGCGATTTAGCGTTATTTGTGAATATGGCAAAAATCGAGAAGATTGAAACGCCAGAGCAAGTGCCTTTGCTAGTATTAGTACCTGCATTTATGACCAGTGAGTTAAAAACCGCATTCCAAATTGGCTTTGCTATATTTATTCCATTTTTGATTATTGATATGGTGGTTGCGAGTGTGCTGATGGCGATGGGGATGATGATGGTTTCACCATCTATCGTGTCCTTGCCATTCAAACTGATGTTATTTGTATTGGTCGACGGCTGGCAGTTATTGCTAGGTTCGCTAGTACAAAGCTTTTACTAAGCTTGTTTTAATTAAAGCTAGACGAATTTTTTAAAGGAAACAAACATGACTCCAGAAAGCGTGATGACATTAGGCCGAGATGCAATGGAAATTACTTTGCTTGTTGCCGCGCCAATTTTACTGGTAGTGTTGGCGATTGGACTGTTGGTCAGTATTTTTCAAGCGGCAACCCAAATTAACGAGGCTACGCTGTCGTTTATTCCAAAGCTGGTAGGGGTATTTGGTACGCTGATGTTCGCTGGTCAATGGATGCTAACTACGTTGGTCGATTACATGCATTTGGTTTTTACCAGTATTCCCGCTATGGCTAACTAGGTCAAAGTTGATGAGTCAAGATTAAGCCACGTAAAGTCGCAAGGTTACAAAATGATTTCAGTCAGTAGCGATTTACTACAAACATGGATAGTCAACCTGCTATGGCCGCTCACCAGAGTGCTGGGAGTGATTGCTGCCGCGCCCATATTCAACCATACGGTCATCCCCAATCAAGTGAAGCTGGGTTTGGGCATCATGCTCACCTTAATCATTGTGCCAACATTGCCAGCGATGCCGCAATTTGAGATATTTTCATTTCAAGGTTTGCTGATTCTAGTGCAGCAACTGGTCATAGGTTTAGCGATTGGTTTTAGTATGCGCTTGGTTTTCTCTGCAGTAGAACTAGCAGGGCAGCTAATTGGTATGTCGATGGGTCTTGGTTTTGCAAGTTTTTATGATCCGCAATCTCAAGGACAAAGTACAGCCATTAACCAGTTTTTAGTATTGTTAGCGATGCTTATTTTCTTAAGCCTAGATGGCCATTTGTTAATCGTAACAGCTGTAGCCAATAGTTTTATAACGATGCCGATCACCGTCGGCGGCAGTGGCATTGATCCATTAAAAATAGCGATGTGGGGTGAAACTATATTCAGCGTAGGTTTAATCTTAGCTTTGCCTGCGGTGGCAGCCCTATTGATTACCAATATGGCATTAGGCATACTCACAAAAACTGCGCCACAACTCAATTTATTTGGTATTGGCTTCCCTGTTACATTAAGTATTGGGCTGGTTGTTTTAGCGCTTTCATTGCCAGGCATGCTAAAACCGATTGAGAATTTTTTTGAGCAAGGATTCAATAATATGGCGCAGGTAGCGGTGCCTACAAGTGCATCAGATTTAGGTAAGGCAATCGTGAATAAATAGCATTAAACTCACGGTATATGTAGTTATTGGGGTTCTGGAAATTAATATAATAATAACAGTAGAAAGTTAATGGGGAGATCATGGTAGACGCTGCACATCCATATGATGAGGAACAATTTATTGTTCAAAATCAAAAACAAATTATTCAGATATTAAACGAGCTAGCTAAGCATCATGAAATGCTTAAAATATCGTTTAGTCACGACACTTGCCTAACTAATGTGATTTCTGTCGATGCCCATAATAATGTGGTCTATCTTGATATTGGTATTGACGATGCGTTTAACGATCGGTTATTGGCTAGCCATCATGTGGTTTTTGTTAAAGATTACGGCGTTAGAATTAAATGGACAAGTGAAAAACTCACTTTAGCCACACTAAAAGATGGCAAGGCCATTAAAATCGCTTTGCCACAAAAGCTAATTCGATTACAACGCAGAGAGTTCTTCCGACTCGCAACGCCAATTGTTAACCCCGTGCCTTGCATCATCCCCATTCCAAATGAAGAAAACCCTGAAGAAGGTAGAACATTAGAGCTGACATTAGTTGATGTAAGCCTTGGTGGCGTTGGCGTGATAACTGCAGACCCATTAGATGAGTCGTTTGTCATTGGTGCTAGTTTTGATAAATGCAGAATTAACTTCCCAGACATTGGTGAGACCAGCCTCACATTGCAAGTACGCAATATCAACCAAGTCACCATGAAAGACGGTGTAGCCAAGTACAGAGTGGGGCTGCAATTTATATCACCATCACGTGGTAACGAAGGGTTGATTAATAAATATACTTATAATTTGGAACGCCAAGTCATGGCATTGGCAAGTAAGTTGTAGCGTACTTAGGCAATAATGAATTAGTGAGCAAGGTCACTAATTATTTTAATGTCTGAATTAAGTGACTGGCTTTAGCCAGCTCGCTTGAATGAGGGGTTAGTCCGATTCCCAGACCATATAAACGCCCTTGCGGCCAAGAAGCCAAGCTCTACGAAACACGTGGGGATAGGATTCGAAGAGCGGCGCAATTGTTGGAAGAATGAGGTTGTCTGGAGAGATGATGCGCCCCGCATAGCAAAGAAGTTCAATTGGGGCAGTAGTTTCATAACTGCGTTGAAGCTTATTTGAAATGACGATTTCGGATGGGTCAGAGGTTCGAAGATAACCTTCGCTAGCTTGGGCAATGAACTTGGCAAGGTTTTTGTCGCACATTTCAACAAGCTCAAATGCAAGCTCACCTTCAGATTTGTGTCTACACAAAATGTCGGGTTCTGGGGGGAACCGCTTTTCGATACTTGATGGATCAATGGGCAAACCCGATTGCCCCAAGAAGCGGCGAAAGACTTCAACCTCGATTTCACCTTTGTCATGTTCAGACGCCATTGGGTTGTGGGTTAGCAGTTATTAAGCGGACGCATGCGTCCGTGTAATAATATTGTGAATGTTGATTTTGACATGTTGTTTTTCTATTTAAATTTGATGTTTAGGTATTACTTTGTCTGTATGTTAATAAATAGCAAGTACGGACGCAAATCATTTAAATAAAGCGCTCTTTAGGTGAAAAGTTCTTTTGAGTTTTTTTAACTAGATGACTAACCGATTTTTGCCATCAATAGTCTTTTATATAAAAACATCATGTTAATTTAATAAGAAAAGCCCTAGCCAACAAAATATTGACTAGGGCTTTTGGTATATTAAATTTATTTAAATACCCAGTGTTTCAACCCAGGCCAGCGCGGCGATGTGACACTCATTCACTTTTGTAGCATCAAACTGCAACAATTCGGCTATTTCTAGAATTTTCTTATTGTCTGAGTCTTCGCATGCTTCGGTTAGTTGTAAGAAAGGCCCATAAATGCCTGAGCGTGTGAGTAGAGCTTCACTGACGTTTTCTGGAAGTTGGATTTTCTCAAGAACTGTTTCCATCGGCATTTTAAGAATGGCGTCTAATAATGAGAATACGCCGACAATGAATAAATTATCGCGGTCATGTTTCTCAAAATAGCTTTCACCTAATAGTTCGGTTAAGCGTCCGCGCGTGATTGACGTTTTCATTAAGGCAGGAGGCGTAGAGTTCTCGCCTGCGGTAACCATGAGTAGCGTTAACCAGCGGTATAGTTGTTTTCTACCTAAAATGGTTAAAGCGTGATTGATGGATTGTATTTCGCATGAAAGTCCAAATCCAACCGAGTTAATATAACGTAATAGTTTGAAAGATAATGCGGTGTCTTTTTTAAAGCCCGCTTCAATGTCTTTGATTTCACCATCTTGGCTGACTGTATTAAGAATATTTAATACGCTGTCAAATGACGCATTGATGACCTTGGAGGTAAATGTTTCAGGACGTGCAAAGTGAAATCCCTGAAATAAGCGAAAACCGATTCTTTTACAGTCTTCAAATTGCGCATCGGTTTCCACTTTCTCAGCAATCATTTTTACTGTTGATAAGTGGAGCTGATTGTATACTTTTTGCAATTCAGCAGAACTGAGTGTTTGAACATCTATTTTAATATAGTCAGCACAAGGCAGTAACGGAGAGGTTTCTACGCTTAATTGTGGATTGTCCAACGCAATTCTAAAGCCTTGCTCACGTAAATTCTGACAACGTTCAATGATTTCTGCACTTGGCGTCACAGTTCGTAAAATTTCAAGCACAGTGCGCTTTGGTGGCATTAGCTCTAAGAATTCGCTTTTTAACATATCCTCATTCACGTTAATGAAAGCGAGCTTGTCACCTAAAAGCCACTGCATATCAATGCCGCCTATGGCACTTATAAGCACACTTGAATATGCTTTGAATTCATCCTCAAACACGGCACTTTCTGCGTCGGCACTATGCCTAAAGAAAAGCTCATAACCAATGATTTGTTGCTTTTCATCCATAATGGGCTGACGCCCGATAAATGCTTGATCTTCCATGTTCTCGACTCTCAAATTCAACTTTTAGACAATGTATTTTAGCTAATACTTACTCAATCATTCCTTCGTGAATGTTACCTGCAACCAACGCAAATCACTTTGATGAACAAAGCATATTAATCTGCTTTATTCACGCTTTTCAAAGGCTATATATTACAAAATAGATGTTATGCTATTTGCCCGTGATTGAATACAATAAATTAGAATAAAACGACTAGTGCAATGGCTGAATCTGACACCATAAAAACAGGCTTACACCCACGAAATAAGCACAGAGGTCGATACGATTTCGATCAGCTCATTCAAGCCAATGTTGAATTGGCAGCGTTTGTAAAATTGAATGAATATAACGAAGCTTCTATTGATTTTTCTAATGCGCAAGCCGTTAAGTCGCTCAATCAAGCATTGCTTAAGCAGTTTTATGCGGTCAATACGTGGGATATTCCAAAACAGTACTTATGTCCACCCATTCCTGGGCGGGCTGATTATGTGCATTACATAGCCGATTTACTTAGCTCGACAAATGCTGGTGTGATGCCACAAGGTGAGTCTATTAGGGGCTTAGATATTGGCGTTGGCGCAAATACAATTTATCCGCTGATTGGTAACCATGAGTTCGACTGGCATTTTGTAGGGGCAGATATTGATAGTAATGCTTTAAAAAATGCGCGGCATATTGTGGATGCGAATATGCTATCGGACATGATTGAATTACGCTTGCAAACCTCGCCTAACTCCATTTTTAAAGGCGTTATCAAGCAAGGTGAAACTTTTGATTTTACGATGTGCAATCCACCTTTTCATGCTTCTTTAGCTGACGCGCAAGCTGGTACGCAGCGCAAATGGCGTGGTTTAGGTAAAAGTAAAAAGAACGCTCAATCTACAGTGTTGAATTTTGGCGGTCAAAGCACAGAGTTGTATTGTGAGGGTGGCGAAGAGGCTTTTGTTACTGGTATGGTCAACGAAAGTAAGCAGTTTGCAACCCAGTGCTTGTGGTTTTCTACACTCATTTCAAAAGCGTCAAACTTGCCTAGTGTTTACCGTGCGCTTAAAAATGTAAATGCCTTAGAAGTAAAAACCATTGCTATGGCGCAAGGCCAAAAGCAAAGCCGTATCGTCGCTTGGACGTTTTTGAATGTTAAGCAACAACAGGCTTGGTACTCTTAGTTAGCTTACTTACATACTTTTACACAAATTTACTCATTGCAGTATTAGCAATTGATAATTTCCGACGATATATGTTTATAGCTTAATTAATTTAATCTAAACATTAATCGTGAATAAGGAGATTTTAAATGACTGTTAGCGGAGTTGGGAGTGCAGGCGGTTTTGATGTATCGAAGATGGCATCACAGATGTCCAAGCAGATGATGAAGACATCGGATGCCAACGAAGACGGGTCGCTAGATAAAGCTGAGTTTACAAAAGCATTAACAGCCATGGGTGTTTCTTCGGAAGATGCGGCCAAAAAGTTTGATAGCATCGATAAAAATAATACAGGAAAAATATCGCAAAGTGATATTGAGGCTGATATTAAAGAAACTGCCAAGAGTGGACCTCCTTCAGGAAAACCCCCAGCTGGAGGTGTTGGAAAGCCTAGCGGAGCTCAAGGTGCTGATACAAAAAACTATGATGTAAAAGATACCAACAAAGATGGAACGGTGTCTGCCGCAGAAGAGTTGATCTACGATATGAAACATGCGACAGCTGACAAGAAGTCTGATGCTAGTACTAATCAGCAAACGCAGAGTAATACAGCGCAGCAGAAAGTGGGTAATGTGGTTGATGTGACTGTGTGATTTGAAGCCAAAGCAACATCAGCAGTAAGAGGCTTTTTTAAAAGCCTCTATTTATAGCTAAGTAAAAGCTTAGTTAAATAAAAACTAGTAAGGCAACACGATTTGTACGCTAAAGCCTTTAGGTTTCAGGTTTTGCGCAGAAACGTTCCCGCCATGGGCTTCAATCAGCTGCTTGGTAATGGCTAAACCAAGGCCGTTGCCGATGGTTTGACTGCCAGATGCACCTCTAATAAATGGTTTGAAAATATCTTCCAGCTCGGTTTCTTTTACACCGACACCTTGGTCAGTAACGGTGATGCATAAGCTCTTTTCTAAATCTGAGTGCATGGTGGAAATGCTAATATCACTGGCTTCTGGGCCATATTTAATGGCATTACGCACTACGTTTTCTATCGCCCTGTAAAGCAAGTCTGGCTGTCCTTCTAAAACATACTCTCTATCTACCGTTAAATATAAATGAATGCGTTTAGATTTGGCTTCAAATTGCGCATCTACAATAATGCTATTGAGCAAAGCGCTTAAATCTAGCTGTTCTTTTGTAATTTGAATGACGCCAGATTCTAACTTGGATAATTCCAATAATTCACCCACTAAACCATCAATGCGATTGGCCTCTAGCTCGATACGCTCTAAAAAGTCAGATGTTGGATCCTGCTTCATTAAACCTAAAGCCATTTGCATTCTGGCAAGAGGTGAGCGCATTTCATGCGAAACATGATGCAGCAGCCGAGTTTGCGCTTGTAATAAGCTTTCTAAGCGTGAAGCCATCGCATCAAAGTCATGACCCAAATCTGAAAGCTCATCGCGTCGCTTACCCATGGCATGCGCTACTCTTACATCTAGCTTACCGTTAGAGGCTTGTTTAAACGCCGCCCGCAGGCTACTGATAGGTTTTGAAAAGTATGCTGCGAGCATGGCTGCAAATATTAAGCTTACAAGAGAGCCGCCAAATAATGGCATTAATGGAAACCTCGGTGGCGGTCTTGGGGATGACATACCATTCTGTTGCATAGGTTCTGGCGGTTGACCGTGGTGATGACCAAACTCGTCTCTGTGGCCGTTATCTTGAACAAATAACAAGTAAGATTGACCATTGCTGAGCTTGATGTTTTTAGCGAAAGGTTGGAATTTTGCATCCTGCGCCAGCTTATTGGCCATATCAAAGCTAGCTTTTGTGTAAGGACGCAGCATTAACTCTTGCCCATTTTCTCTTACAGCAAGCACTTGCGGCATGGGCTGGTGTTGCCACTCTTGTAAGAGATGCTTGAGTCCTTCTACGCCGCCAAATTGTAAAGTTGAAGATGCGGCAGACAGCAAAGATCTTGCTGGCGGAGATATTTCGACCCCATTATCTTGTAAAACTTCATGTCTGTTATGCAGCCAGATGGCAAAGCTTAAACCTATAACAGTGGTAAGCTGAGCCAAAAAAAAGAATATAAAGAATTTCCAGAATAGTCTGCCCATTAGATTTACCAGCACTATTCCCTAATCAACTGGTAGCCCATGCGATATACGGTTTGAATGTAATCGCTACCGTTAGAGCTTGTACCAATTTTTTGCCTGATGCTGCTCATATGTACGTCAACACTGCGGTCAAATCTCACTAATGTGCGACCCATTGCCTGTAGTGCAAGGTCTTCTTTACACACCACATGACCAGCATTTCTAGCGAGTACCTCTAGTAAGTTAAATTCGGTACTTGTGAGGTTAATAGCTTTGCCTGCTACCTCTACACGACGTTGCGCTGGTGTGATTGTCAGACCGCCAATTACGATTTGTAAGGCCAGCTGAGAGCCATCTTTAGTAATTTTTGACCTGCGTAACAAGGCGCGAATTCGTGCTAATAGTTCACGCGGTGTACAAGGTTTTGGCACGTAATCATCCGCGCCTGATTCCAACCCCATTACGCGTTCTGATTCATCACCTTTGGCGGTAAGCATAATCACTGGAATATGACTAACTTGGCGAATTATTCGTAATGTTTCGATGCCGTTTAGCTTGGGCATCATCACATCTAGCACGGTTAAATCGAATTGACCTGCGAGTGCATATTGAGCGCCAGTTTCGCCATCATTAGCCACAGTCACATCAAAACCTTCTGTGACGAGATACTGTTTAAGCATCTCCGTGAGGGCTACGTCGTCGTCAATAAGCAATATTTTATGCATCATTACACATGTAAATTAATAAAGAATTCAACATCATAGCGACTACAGCTTGTAATAAACAATAGCCGAGCTATGACATTTACTTAACTTTACTTTTACAGTGTTTGCTGCGAGAGCAGGGGAGTGTCTATTTAGAGCAGGTTACTTTTCAACAAAAGCGCGTTCAATCACATAGTCACCTGGGTCACCGATACGAGGTGATACTTTAAAGCCTAAGTTATCAAGCAGCGTTTCTGTATCAGCCAGCATTTGTGGGCTGCCACATATCATAGCGCGGTCGTCTGTTGGGTTGATTGGTGGCAGTCCAATATCTTCAAATAGCTTTCCTGAATTAATCAGATCGGTAAGACGACCTTGATTACGGAAAGGCTCTCTGGTGACTGTTGGGTAGTAAATTAATTTATTACGGACTTCTTCACCGAAAAACTCATTGTTTGGCAGCTCTTTTTCAATAAAGTCTGCGTAAGCAAGCTCGCTGAGATGGCGTACACCATGTATCAACACTACTTTTTCAAAGCGATCATACACTTCAATATCTTGAATCAGGCTCATGAATGGCGCTAGACCAGTACCTGTTGAGAGTAAATAAAGATTCTTAGCTGGTTTTAAATCGTGAATCACTAAGGTGCCAGTTGGTTTGCGGCTGACTAATAGCTCATCGCCTACTTTTAAGTGTTGTAGGCGTGAGGTCAGTGGACCATTAGGTACTTTAATACTAAAAAACTCTAAATGTTCTTCATAATTAGGGCTGGCAATACTATAGGCACGTGTCAGTGGGCGACCATCAACCTCTAGTCCTATCATTACAAATTGGCCGTTCTCAAAACGTAAACCTGGGTCACGTGTAGTTTTAAAACTGAATAAACTGTCGTTCCAGTGATGGACACTGAGTACACGTTCGCTTGAATATTTGCTCATATTTTTTCTTAACTTAATTTATTAAAGGTAATTTTTATTACGCGTAATTATTGAATAGCCGCAGTAAGTTCGGGGATGACATCGAACAAGTCCGCGACAAGGCCATAGTCCGCCACTTGGAAGATAGGCGCATCAGGATCTTGATTGATAGCTACTACAATCTTACTATCTCTCATGCCATAGGTATGTTGAATGGCGCCAGACACCCCCACTGCAATATACAATTCAGGCGCTACAACTACACCGGTCTGCCCCACTTGAATATCGTTAGGTGCATAGCCTGCGTCCACGGCTGCACGTGTTGCGCCTAGTGCGGCGCCTAATTTATAGGCTAATGGTGATAACACTTGTTCAAATTTCTCTGCGCTACCAAGTGATCTGCCACCAGACACTACAATTTTAGCTGAACCTAAGGCTGGGCGATCTGATTGACTGCGAACTTCAGATTTCCAACTGGCTTTTTTAAAAGCAGCTGGTGTTTCGGTATTCACTATCTCAGCATTGCCACCCAAACTTGCCGCAGCAAAGTTGCTGCCATGCACTGTCAACAATTGAACAGCATCAGTGCTTTGTATCGTGGTTAATACATTACCTGCATATATCGAGCGAACGTAGGTATTGTCAGCTTTGATTTCCAGCACGTCGGAAATCATCGCTACATCAAGCAATGCAGATAAGCGCGGCAATGCATTTTTACTAAATGAGGAGTGCGCCGCAAGTATTACGTCGTAGCCTTCGCTGATTGATGCAACTAAGTTAGCAATATCTTCCGCTAAAGGGTGAGCGAGGTGAACTGCATTTGCATGCAATACACGTTCAACGCCATCAATAGATGCAGCTTGTTGCGCAACTGCATCAGCGTTATGGCCGGCAACTAAAACGTGAATAGGTGAGTTCCAAAATTGCGCTGCAGTCACGGCTTGATGCACGGATGGACTTAATTGAAGGCCATCATGTTCCGCTAGAATTAAAATTTTCATACTAAAATCCCTTCGTGTGAGCGTAATTTATTGAGAAGCTCTTCAACACTATCCACTTTAATGCCAGCCTTTCTTGCCGCTGGTTCACTTACTTGTATTAACTTAAGGCGTGCATCTAAACTCACACCAAGCTCAGCTGCGTTAATTGTTTCAATCGGCTTTTTTCTAGCCATCATTAAGTTTGGTAGTTTCACAAAACGTGGCTCGTTTAAGCGTAAATCCGCTGTGATTACTGTAGGTAAAGTCAATGCTAGGGTTTCTGTTCCACCATCAACCTCACGAGTGACCAGTATCTCATCACCTTCAATTTCTAACGTGGATGCGAACGTGCCTTGTGGATAATCTAAAAGTGCAGCAAGCATTTGCCCAGTTTGACCGGCGTCATCATCAATAGCTTGTTTGCCAAGAATAATTAGGTTTGGCTGTTCACGTGCAACAATAGACTTTAGTAGCTTAGCAACTGCTAATGGTTGTAAATCAGTGCCTGCTTCTATCAGAATGGCGCGGTCTGCGCCCATTGCCAATGAGTGACGAAGTACATCTTGGTTCGCTGATGTGCCTAGAGAAACAGCAACAACTTCTGTTGCGATGCCTTTTTCTTTTAAGCGTAAAGCCTCTTCAAGCGCATTCTCATCAAATGGGTTAATGCCCATTTTGACGCCTTCGATATCAACATCTGAGCCATCTGCTTTGATGCGGACTTTAATGTTGTAATCTACCACTCGTTTGACTGCGACTAATATTTTCATGACAGTTTCCTTTGCAATTGCTGTGCATTTTACAGTAGCGTATAATATATACCAAATGGATTATAAAGATTATATATATCTATTATATAGATATATCAATTAGGCATAAAGCTCATGAAATATAGCTTAAGACAACTTGAGATTTTTGTTGCAATATGCCGTACAGAGAGCGTGTCGCGGGCATCTGAGGCATTGTCACTTTCACAGTCTGCAACGAGTACTGCGCTCAGTGAACTTGAGCGGCAGTTTGACCTTCAGCTTTTTGATCGTGGCGGAAAATCTTTACGCATCAATGAAACTGGTCAGCAGCTCTTGCCTCGTGCAGTTGAGTTGCTGGATAGAGCGAAAGAAATAGAGAACCTGTTACAGGGACATGCTGGTTTTGGGCATATGAGAATTGGTGCAACATTGACTGTTGGTAATTATTTGGCCACGATTTTGGTCGCCAGATTTCTACAGGAACACTCAGAGAGCCGCATACAATTAAAGGTGCACAATACCAGTACGATAGTGCAACAAATTGCCAATCATGAATTAGATTTGGGTATGATTGAAGGCGATTGCAATCACCCTGATATTGAGGTTCAGCCTTGGATAGCTGATGAGCTTGTAGTGTTTAGTGCGCCTAATCATCCACTGGCGAGCCAGCGTAAAGTGTCGTTGGAGCAACTACTGCAAGAAGACTGGATATTACGTGAAAAGGGCTCAGGTACACGTGCAACATTTGATCGCGCTTTTCACAGTTATCACTCTCAGCTTAAAATTAGATTGGAGTTGGAGCATACTGAAGCGATTAAACGCGCTGTAGAATCTGGGCTTGGCATTGGTTGCATTTCACGCTTAGCACTTAAAGATGCTTTCCGCCGTGGTAGCTTGGTGCCTATTTCCACGCCAAATTTGAATTTGAGTCGTTTCTTTTATTTCTTGTGGCACAAACAGAAGTATCAAACAACAGGCATTCGTGAGTTTTTAGATTTGTGTAAGCGTCTGACTGAAGGCGTTGAGCGAAGTGATTTGGTTAATCTGCCAGAAATTGCTTAGCCCGAAATAGACTGCCAGAATAGACTAAAGAAAACAGAAGGATTAATGATGCAACGTGATGTGATGAATTATGATGTTTTGATTGTAGGCGCTGGTCCGTCCGGGCTTGCTGCGGCAATTAGACTTAAGCAACTTGCCAATAAAACTGGCAAAGAGTTAAGTGTCTGCGTGCTTGAAAAAGGCGCAGAAGTGGGTGCACATATACTCTCAGGCGCGGTGATAGACCCAATTGCATTGAACGAGCTCATCCCCGATTGGAAAGAGCAGGGTGCTCCTCTCAATACCCCAGTTCAAGAGGACGAGTTTTTGATATTAAGTGAAACAAAATCATGGTCAATCCCACATCGCTTAATGCCACCTTTGATGAGCAATGAAGGTAATTACATTGCTAGCTTAGGCGATGTATGTCGATGGCTGGGTGAGCAAGCAGAGGCCTTAGGTGTTGAAATTTATGCAGGTTTTTCTGCTCAAGAAATGCTTTATGACGAGCAGAATAAAGTCGTCGGTATCATTACTGGTGATATGGGGCGAGATGCTTCTGGTCAGCCAAGTGCACAATTCACAGCAGGGATTGAAATCAGAGCGCCTTATACCTTAATAGCAGAAGGTACTCGCGGCTCACTTACACGTGAGCTAGAAAGTCATTTTGATTTACGCAAAAATTCATCTCCACAGAAATATGGTTTAGGTTTTAAAGAGGTTTGGCGTATTCCTGCAGAGCAACACCGTAAAGGCTTGGTTCAGCATAGTCTGGGTTGGCCGCTAAATAAAGATACTGGTGGCGGCTCTTTTATCTATCATTATGGCGAACAGTTAGTTTCGATTGGCTTTGTTGTGCATTTGGACTATGCCAACCCACATTTGTCACCGTATGATGAATTTCAGCGTTTCAAGACTCACCCTAAAATGCAAGCGCTCCTCAAAGGCGGTAAGCGTTTAAGCTATGGCGCAAGAGCCATTAGTGAGGGTGGTTTGCAATCTTGGCCTGAACTGGTATTCCCAGGTGGCGCACTGATTGGTTGCAGTGCTGGCATGGTGAACGTGCCGCGCATTAAAGGTAGTCATAACGCAATGAAGTCGGGCATGCTGGCAGCTGAAGCGGTATTCGAAGCATTAAATAATCAGGTAGATAACCACGCAGCGCCGCCTTTGCTGCTTAACTATACTAAAGCATTACAAAACTCATGGGTTTGGCAAGATTTGAACACAGTGCGCAATGTGAAGCCATTGTTATCAAAATTTGGTAGTTGGGTAGGGATGGTGTTGGGTGGGTTAGAAATGTGGTTGGCCGCATTTAAGCTAAATTTACCATGGACGCTTCAACATGATAAAGCTGATCATCACTGCACTAAACCTGCGGCAGATATGCCTAAAATTAACTACCCTAAACCTGATGGAATTTACAGCTTTGATAAGTTGAATTCAATTAGTCTGAGCAATATTGCGCATGATGCTAATCAACCGTGCCATCTGCATTTACTTGATAATTCTGTGCCAATTAGCATCAACCTTGCCAAATATGATGCGCCCGAACAGCGCTATTGCCCAGCAGGCGTGTATGAAATAGTCATCAAAGATGAAGCAAAGCATCTGCAGATTAATGCGCAAAACTGCATTCATTGCAAAACTTGTGATATCAAAGATCCTACGCAGAATATTGTGTGGGCTCCGCCTGAAGGTGGAAGTGGACCTAATTACACTGGAATGTAATTGTGAGTGTAGCCATTTTATAAAGGTGAAGCGATATTTCTACGTGACTGCCAAAATAGCACGATTGCGATTACTAAGATCACCGCCAATTGCTGCCAAAACAAGCTTTTACTGCCAGCATGACTTATTACAAAGCCAGCTACAAAAGGCCCTGCTGCGGACAAAATCGTATAAATGATAGACACTTGTCTGACGCGATTATTTAAGGTTATTTCTGCATGACTTGCCTCTGTAGCCGTTGCATCAGCCAGCGTTGCCCAGAAGATGCCTAGTGTAAGCAAACCGCCACCTACACCGCCAAATATGAACATGGTTACTGCTAAATTTAAGAAGCTTTTATCGAACAGGATAGCAATTAGAACCGCTAAGAATGCTGCGAAAGTGCATAGCTTGGCTGTCCATAATAAGCCTTTGTTGTCCGCTAACCAACCTATCGCAAACTGACAAGTCATCGCGCCAATGCCTAATATGGTGAGTAACCAAGCGACATCGCTGCTGGCTAAGCCAATGTCTGCGCTATACACAGGTATAAACGCCAAAATACTGCCTTCCATCCAGCCGCCTAAGCCTGCGATTAGCGCACCAAACCCCATTAAAAATGCGATGGTTTGTTTGATAGGTTTACCTAGATTTAAATGGCGGTCTTTAAGATTTTTCACTTGCGAGCTATCTGTAGCAGGTAGGGTAATTGCGATGAATAGCGGTATAACAGCCAGCATGATGATGGTTGCCGCCATCAAAAACGCAGTTGGTTTGATTGCACCCACATTCACAATAATCAGTGGCGCTAAGATGGCGGCAATGCTGATTAAGGTTTCGTGGATACCGATAACTCTGCCGCGTGCATGTGCGGGTGCGAGTCGATATAACCAAGTTTCGTTGGCTATCCAGCGCAAACCTAAGCCAAAACCAATAGCGGCAGCGGGGATAAGCCACCATTGCCAATCAAGCCAAGGCATTACAGCAAAGCTTAAGGCACTAATGACCAAGCCTATTATCACCGTGATGCGATAGCCCAAAGCGCATATGAGTTGACCTGTGACTAAAAGACCAGCCAACATACCTAACCACAGTGCGGAGCTGGTAATACCAATTTGTTCTGGTGTTGCGCCTTTAGTCACTAAGGCAATAGGCAGTAAAGTTGTGCCTAACCCATACTGACCAATCTGCGAAAGCGTTGAGACAGCATTGAGTGCAACTATGCTTAAGTTGCGATGCTTAAGGGGTATTTGCGTTGAAGCTATTTGAAAATTGGTCATGCTTGGCAAAAAAGCTAACTCGTCAAGCTTACACTTGCAAAGCCAAATAGCGTCTATCCCAGCTACTCACTTCATACATAAAGTGCGCCAGTTCAATGTCTTTAACGTTGCAGAAGGCATCTATAAATTCGTTGCCAAACATTTCACGTGCAGACTTGCTTTGCTTAAGTCGCGTGATGGCACTTTCTAAGCCAATGGCAATTTCACGTGGGAACTCATAACCATCTTTATCATCCACAGGTGCGGTAGGCTTCAGTTTTTCTTGCATACCTCGTAAGCCGCAAGCGAGTGAGGCAGCCATTGCCAAGTATGGATTGGCGTCGCTACCCGCAAAGCGATTCTCAACGCGACGTGCTGCAGCGCCAGAGTGCGGTACACGTAAGCCTATGGTGCGGTTGTCGTGCCCCCATTGCAAGTTAACAGGTGCTTGGGTGCCAAGCGCATAGCGGCGCCACGAGTTAAAGTAAGGCGCCATAAATGGCATTAAGTCTGCCATGTAGTTTTGTAGCCCTGCAATATAGGCATAGAAGTCTGGTGTGGCATTTCCCATGTCCCTACTAGTGGTATCGCTAAAAATATTGTTACCTTTGGCATCAACAATGCTTTGGTGCAAATGCATAGAGCTGCCATCGTAATCAGCTAACGGTTTTGCCATAAACACCGCATTTAAGCCATGCTGAGCTGCTATTTCACGCAAGGTATGTTTGAACAACACTACATCATCGGCAAGTTTAAGCGCATCGCCATGCAGCAGGTTAATTTCAAACTGATTGGGTGCCATTTCGTGCAGCCAAGTATCGGTACGGATTTCTAATGCATCAAAAGCGGCTTGTAGGGCTTGCCAAAAATCACGAAATTCAGCAGTTGAGTTAAGGCTATAGCCCATTTGACGCTCTAGCTCTATGCTGCCACCACGCATGGTGGGTGGCGTGAAACCGGTCGCTTCTTGACCATCACGTTTAAATAGATAAAACTCAATTTCTGGCGCGACTACAGGCTGTAACCCGAGTGCTTGATATTGCGCTAATACTTTCTTAAGCACATTGCGCGGTGCATGTTCTGATGGACTACCATCAAAATTCATACAGTCATGTAGCACCCAAGCGCGCTGTGGCTGCCATGGTAGTACTTTAAATGTACTGTAATCTGGCTTGAGTATGGTGTCGTTATCTGTCGCGCCTATTACATGATCGTCACAGTATTCGCCATTAATGGTCTGTAAAATCACCGCTCTAGCAATGCGTAATTCTTTGCCTTCTGCAAAATCATGTCCACGCATCACCTTGCCACGCAAGGTGGCGTTGATAGTAGGGAACAAGCATTCCACTTCGGTGATTTTATTTTTCTTAATTAATTCAGCAACGCGTTTTAAAGATGACATGTTTTTATCTTATGAGTTTATTAAGTATTGTTATTTCATCGTCGGCATAACAAATTCAGAGCCCGTACTTTTAGCGGCAGAAGGCCAACGAGAAGTGGTGGTTTTTAAGCGCGTGTAAAAGCGCATGCCTTCGGTGCCATAAATGTGATGGTCGCCAAATAACGAGCGTTTCCAGCCACCAAAGCTATGGAAAGCAATTGGCACAGGAATCGCCACGTTCACGCCGACCATACCAGCTTGCACGCGGCTTGTGAACTCACGTGCGACCTCACCGTCACGTGTGAAAATTGCCGTGCCATTACCAAATTCATGGTCATTAACTAATTGCAAGGCTTCCTCAAACGTTTCAGCTCGCACTATACATAACACGGGACCAAAAATTTCTTCTTTATAAATGCGCATATTTTTTGTGACATTATCAAATAAACATGGGGCTAAAAAGAAACCTTGTTCATGACCTTTATGGCTATAGCCGCGACCATCAATCACTAGATTTGCCCCTTCATCAACGCCCAAATCGACGTATTCTTTAACCTTAGCAAAATGCTGCGGTGTCACTAATGGACCCATATCGGCTTTTTCATTCAAGCCTTGGTCTATCACGATGGTTTTTACTTTTTCTTTTAACTTAGCCACTAATTGATCAGCAATATCACCTACTGTTACAGCTACTGAAATCGCCATACAGCGTTCACCAGCAGAGCCGTAGCCCGCGCCAATCAAGGCATCCGCCACCTGGTCTAAATCTGCGTCAGGCATCACCACTAAGTGATTTTTAGCACCACCTAACGCTTGTACGCGTTTGCCATTTTTAGTGCCTGTGCTGTAAATGTATTCAGCAATTGGCGTTGAACCTACAAAGCTAATGGCTTGAATGCGTTTATCGGTGAGTAATACATCCACGGCTTCTTTATCGCCATTTACTAAGTTAAATACCCCCGCTGGCAAACCGGCTTCAGCAAGTAAATCCGCAATCATCAAGCTTGCGCTTGGGGTTTTTTCTGATGGTTTTAGTACAAATGTGTTGCCAGTCGCTAATGCCATCGGAATCATCCATAGTGGCACCATAATAGGGAAGTTAAACGGAGTAATCCCAGCAACTACGCCAAGTGGCTGGTGCATGCTGTACGTGTCAATGCCAGTGCCAACTTGCTCGTTAAAGTCACCTTTGAGTAAATGTGGCATGCCACATGAGAATTCTACTACTTCAATACCTCGCGTCACTTCGCCGCGTGCATCGCTAATCGTTTTGCCATGTTCAAGTGAAATTGCTTTTGCTAAGTCATTGGCATGCTCATCTAGCAAGGCTTTGAATTTAAACATGATGCGTGCACGTCTGAGCGCAGGCATGGCAGACCACGCAGGGAATGCAGCTTGTGCCGCAGTAATTGCTGCTTCGGTTTCCGCTACACTCGCGTTACTTAACTTTGCTTGCACTTCACCTGTTGCTGGGTTGTAAACGTCACTTAATCTACCGCTAGCGCCAGCGATGTGCTGACCGTTGATGTAGTGTCCGATTGTTTTTATGCTCATTTTTGTGATTCCATTTTATAGATTATATTCATTGGTAGGTCGGTCTAAACTCGTCCCACAATTTTATAGCGACTGATGCATCGCCCAAGTTTGTTCATTCTTAAGGTAATTGCTAACATCTAATCCAGCATCGCCAGCGGCAGTTACACTTTTAATTGCATCTGCAAGTGTGTTGAAAATACTGTCGATTTCACTTTTCTCTATGGTTAAAGGAGGAGAAATAGCGATGATGTCACCAGTAAAGCGCACATGTATGCCCATTTCAAAACATTTTAAATAGGTGGCGAAGGCCATGGCACCTGCTTTACCTGCGATTGCTTCGAATTCAATCCCTGCGACTAAGCCAATGTTGCGAATATCTTTCACCATCGGTAAGCCTCTTAGGCTGTGTGCAGCTTGTTCAAAGTAGGTGCTTAAACTGGCTGCGCGGTCTTCTAACTTTTCATTGCTAAAAATATCCAATGTGGCAATCGCTGCAGCGCAAGCAATTGGAATGGCGCTATAAGTGTAACCATGTGGTAATTCAATTGCGCCTGCTGGCGATTTTTCCATAAAGGCATCGTAAATCTCGCGTTTCACGGCGACTGCTCCCATCGGTACAACGCCATTGGTGAGGCCTTTCGCGCAGGTAATAATGTCAGGGGTCACATCAAAATAATCGGCGCCAAACTTAGTGCCAAGTCGCCCAAAACCTGTAATCACTTCATCAAAAATTAGTAAAATACCGTATTGAGTGCATATCTCACGTAAACGTTTTAAGTAGCCAGCTGGCGGCACTACTACACCAGCCGAGCCTTGCATGGGCTCTACAATCAGCGCGGCAATTGTCGATGGATCATGCAGCGTGACTATGCGTTGCTCAAATTCATTCGCCAGCGCAATACCACCATCAGCAGGAACACCTTTGGTGAATGCGTTTTTTGCAATATCTAATGGATTGCGGATATGGTCAACCCCAGCTAAGCCATTGCCAAAAGCTTTACGATTACCAGCGATGCCACCCACTGCGATGCCGCCAAAATTCACGCCATGATAACCACGCTCACGACCAATTAGTTTGTTTCTTAATGGATTGCCGCATACGCGATGGTAAGCGAGTGCGATTTTAAGGGCTGTATCAGCCGATTCTGAGCCTGAGTTGGTGAAGAAAATACGGTCTAAACCTGCGGGCATATAAGCTGCGAGACGCTCCGCAGCATCAAAGGCTAAAGGATGGCTGGATTGAAACGCAGGTGCATAATCCAGTGTTAATAGTTGATTCCCAACTGCCGTGGCGATTTCAGTACGACCATGCCCAGCCGGCACGCACCACAAGCCTGCGGTGCCATCAAGAATTTGTCTATCGTCTATGGAAGTAAAGTAGTTGCCTTTAGCCGCTTTAAACAGTCGTGGCATAGATTTGAATTGCCGATTCGCAGTGAATGGCATCCAATAATTAGACATATTAGGCAGTTTGATTGAGTTACTTTGAGACATGATCATTTTTCTAAAAACTTAAATATGCTGAGTATATTCAGATGTTTAGTAAACTGTGTCAATGCTGGTTTTTAATAAAATTAAGCAATTGATTTTATTGGTTTTAATTATACGAGTGATATTGTATATTTAACACTTTAAACACGTTAAATTTAAGAGGTAAGTATATGGAGCTAGATTTAGGCGCAAGGTTAAAAATTGTTCGCTTGCGGCATCAACTCTCGCAACGCGCCTTGGCGAAAAAAGCTGGGGTGGCTAACGCGACAATTTCATTGATTGAATCTGGTCATACAAGCCCATCGGTAAGTGCGCTTAAACGCATACTTGCAGGTATTCCAATGACCTTGGCAGAGTTTTTTTCAGATGAATTGCCAAATATGCAAAGTGAAGTGTTTTACCGCGCTGAGTCATTGACGGAAATTAGTGGTGGCGAAGGCATTTCATATAGGCAAATAGGCTCGGCAAAAGCTGGACACGTTTTACAAATTCTTTATGAAACTTATGAAGTGGGCGCTGATACAGGTTTAAATATGCTGCAACATGAAGGCGAAGAGGGTGGCGTGATACTATCTGGTCGATTAGAAGTCACCGTAGGTGAATCTACAAGAGTGTTAGGCGTTGGTGATGCATATTATTTTAATAGCAGTATGCCGCATCGTTTTAGAACAGCAGGATCTCAGCCATGTACTTTAGTAAGTTCTTGTAGTCCGCCGACGTTTTAACATGAAGATTTAATATGAATTCAGATGAAAAGCCATAGTTAAGTTTTTGCTGGATGGCACAATGCGCTAAAATGAATCTAATACTGATGGAGTTTGGAAAATGAGTATAAGTACATGGAAGTTAAGCTAAATATTCCTTCTATTGAGCAAGCAAAGTCCTTTCTGGCCGAGGCTGGATTCTTAGGGGCTATCTATTTTATCACTGCCTACCTAGGCACATTTATCACCCCGTATATTGATGCAGTCTCATTTCTTGAGTTGCCTGCCATAGCCTTAGCTGGTGTACTTGCCGTAAGGTATGGGTGGACTGGTATTTTGGGTTGTGTCATAGGTTCATTATCGTTTCATTTACTCAGTATGCCGTGGCAACTCGCCGTTAGTTTGGCAGCAGGCAGCGGCATTGCGGCATTTCTATTCAATTATGTTTTAAGATTCTTTCATCCATCAGTAGTGACTATAAATCAAGTTTCTACGGTAGCTGTCTTTGCTTTTATTGCAGCGCCAATTGCAAGTGCTGCACATACTGTTATTTCAATGTTGAGTATGCAATTGCTTGGCTTTACGTCTTGGGATTCGATGATACGAACGATGATGACATGGTGGTTTAGTGAGCTGCTGCTCGCTTATTTAACCGTACCTTTACTACTTTCAATATTCTCATACAGAAAAATTTACTTCCGTACACAAGAAAAATTTGAAATGGGCACAGCACTTGTCGCTATGGTCATCGTTTCTTGGCTAACCTTTAAATACGGACAGATGTTGGCATCATCCGAGATTATCATTTTTGTGTTGTTGGCTTTTGTTTTATTGGCAGCACTTAGATTTAAAACTATAGTGACGCATACCGCTATTTTTATTGCGGCACTCATTGCTTTTATCACACTTATTTTTAATGTTGAGCATATCCATTCTGAGTTGTATTCACATGCTGCGTTCATACTTAAAATTGGTCTTATTCCTATGGCGTTGGGCGGATTATTTGTGGCGTCAGCATTTTCTGAGCGGCATTATGCAGAAGCTGAACTCAATAAATTAGCGAATCACGATCCGCTTACATCATTGCCCAATCGTACTTATTTTCAACACTTTTTAACACAAAGTCTTACGCAGGCTTATCGAAAAAAACAACAGGTCTACTTGTTATTTATTGACTTAGATAGGTTTAAGAAAATTAACGATTCTGAAGGGCATGAGCTAGGTGATGCCGTTCTTAAAATCATAGCCAGACGCCTGAATGAAATTTTGCGGGCTGATGATTTTGTCGCGCGTTTAGGTGGTGATGAGTTTGCTGTTGTGTATAAACATCCCCCCATGAATAACGCCGCTAGTAATTTAGCCAGAAAAATTATCGGCATCATTTCTGAGCCATTTGAATTGCAAGGCAGGCGTTACAGCGTTGGGGCGAGTATCGGCATTAGTGTTTACCCTACTGATGCTACTGATGCCCATGCGCTGCTCAGACATGCTGATTTGGCGATGTATCAAGCAAAAAGCAAACGCAGTGGCTTTGAATACTTTAGTGAAGAAATGAACGTCATCGCGCATGAGCAACTAGAAATTGAAAATGGTTTGCAGCAAGCCTTAGAGAAGGGGGAGTTGCTATTGATGTATCAGCCTAAAGTTGATTTACGCACCAATCAAGTGGTTGGTTTAGAAGCATTGGTACGCTGGTTAACTAATACTGGCGTGCTGACTAGCCCAGATAAGTTTATCCCGATAGCTGAAGAAACTGGTCTTATTGTGCCAATCGGGCGCTTTGTCATCCGCGAAGCTTGCGAGCAATGGGTGAGGTGGCATGAGGCAGGGCTTAATCCCCCACCTGTCGCAGTGAATATCTCGCCACGACAATTTAGTGACTTGTCATTAATAGCCGATATTTTGGAAATCATTAAAACTACACGCATGAATCCAACCATGCTGAACGTAGAGATTACCGAAAGCGCAACGATGGATGATCCTGAAATGACCATGGAGATTTTGGCTCAAATGCGCGCACTTCATCTACATCTGTATATTGATGACTTCGGTACAGGGCATTCGAATCTTGGTCAACTAAGACGTTTGCCGATTGACGCGGTTAAAATTGACAAGAGTTTTATTAACGACGTATTAACCAATAATGACGATGCGGAAATCGTGACTGCGATTATTAATTTGGCGCACGCCTTGAAAATTCGGGTCGTGAGTGAAGGCATAGAAACAAAAGCTCAATTGGCGTTCTTGCGAGAATTGGGTTGTGATGAAATACAAGGTTTCCTCGTGAGCAAGCCCGTTTCCCACAGCCAAGTAGTGACATTTTTTAATAAGACGATAAAGCTTTGATGTTGTTTGTGCATCGGCCAGGAATTTTGTGGAAATTTTAAATGAGACGTAAGCTAGTTGTTGCAAACCGAAAAATGAATGGTTCTTTATCCAGTAACAAAGCCTTTTTAGAAGGTTTGTTAGCTGGCACTCGTGATTATCCAAATGCAGATTACGCTGTGTGCATGCCGCACCCTTATTTATTCCAAGCTGAGGCTTTGCTAAAGAACAGCCCCATCACTTGGGGTGGGCAGAATATGAGCCGATATGAATCGGGTGCTTATACTGGCTCGGTATCGCCAGGCATGATAAAAGAGTTTGGCTGCGAATATGTGATCATAGGTCATTCAGAACGCCGTCAGCGCGGACACGATACCGATCATGCTATTGGGGAACGCTTTGAAGTGGCGACTAAAATAGGTTTGAAGCCTATTTTCTGCATGGGTGAAACTCTAGAAGAATATGAAGACGGGATCACCGATGTAGTGACCATACGGCAACTCAATGCGGTAATTGCAGAGATTGGGGTCAAAGGGTTGGCGAATGGCGTACTCGCTTATGAGCCTGTGTGGGCAATCGGTACAGGGAAAGCGGCTTCACCAGAACACGCACAAAACATTCTAAGTTTTTTGCGTGGCCATATTGAGTTGCTAGATGCTGATATAGCAGAGAACATTCGTATCCTCTATGGCGGAAGCGTGAAAGCTGATAATGCCGCCAAGCTTTTTTCTATGCCTGATATCGATGGTGGCTTGGTTGGCGGCGCCTCGCTCAATACCGATGAGTTTGTTGCAATATGCCAAGCTGCAAGCAATGCTTATTAAAACTAATGTTTAGTGCTTAAATCAATAGTTTCTATAAGCTTTGCTGGCAATTTGATTGTTTTATAACTTAAATTTCTATAGTTTAACCATGATATGTCGCACGCTGCTGTAATCCTCAATCGCGTACATAGACATATCTTTACCATAACCTGATTTTTTCATACCACCATGCGGCATTTCAGAAACCAGCATGAAGTGTGTATTAACCCAAGTGCAGCCGTACTGTAATTCAGCCGAAACAAGCATGGCACGTGAAATATCACTAGTCCATACTGAGCTTGCCAGCCCATATTCTGAATCATTTGCCCAGCCTATAACTTGCTCTTCATCATCAAAACGTGTCACTGAAACTACTGGGCCAAATACTTCTTTGCAGACAATTTCATCGGTTTGCAAAGCGCCCGCAATAATGGTGGGTTGGTAGAAAAAGCCACGACCGTCACGTGCTGCTCCACCTGTCGTGATTTCAATATGTTTTTGTGCCGCCGCCCGCCCAACAAAGTCTGCCACACGATCGCGTTGTCTGGCAGAAATCAAAGGCCCCATCTCGACGCCAGACTCTTTCTGCTCGCCTACTTGAATACTTGCAGCGGCTGAAGATAAATCGGCGACTAATTTATCGTAGATTTTCTTGCCTGCATAAATGCGACAAGCGGCAGTGCAGTCTTGCCCCGCGTTATAAAAGCCGAAAGTGCGTACGCCTTCCACCACTGAGGCGATATCAGCATCATCAAATACAATCACAGGTGCTTTTCCGCCCAATTCCAGATGGGTACGCTTCACACTTTTTGCAGCGACTTCCATAATTTTTTGACCAGTGGAAATATCGCCAGTAATTGAAATCATCTGCACTTGCGGCTGAGAAATCATAGGCGCACCAACAGACTCACCGCGACCATTTAAAATATTCACCACGCCTGCTGGAAAAATCTCAGTGATTAACTCAGCAAGTTTTAATGTGGTCAATGGCGTCATTTCTGATGGCTTGAGAACAACAGTATTACCAGCGGCTAATGCAGGACCTAGTTTCCATGCTGCCATCATCAGTGGATAATTCCACGGCGCGATTGAAGCTACTACGCCAATAGGGTCGCGACGTATCATACTGGTATGACCAGCTAAGTATTCGCCAGCTAGTGAGCCCGTCATGTTGCGTACAGCACCTGCAAAGAAGCGAAACACGTCAGCAACGGCAGGCATCTCATCATTCAAAGCTGCCAAATAAGGTTTACCGCAATTCATCGATTCAAGTTCAGCAAAACTTTCTGCGTTAGATTCAATGGCGTCTGCAAGTTTGAGCAACATGGTTGCACGATCGCGCGGCGTGGTTTTTTTCCAGCTAGAAAAAGCGTTGGCAGCAGCAGAAACGGCTTGCTGAATTTGCGCCAAAGAAGCTTCTGCAACTTGCGTTATTTCTACTTCTGTCGCTGGATTAAGCACGCTGATTAATGCGCCTTCACCTTTAACAAACTTACCATTAATGAGTAGTTGAGTTTGATAATTTTGCATTTTTTAATCCTCTATAAAAATTAGTTATTATTAATTTTAACGACTACTGCCCGCGATGCTTTCTGTGCCGCGTGTTAAATAATATGCAGCAATAATTGGTATTGCAGTCACGAGCATGACCATCATTGCAACAACGTTGGTAATAGCCGCATCACGCGGTCTAGACAGTTGGTTGAGCAGCCAAATGGGTAGTGTGATTTCATGCCCTGCCGTGAATATGGTGACAATCAGCTCATCAAATGAAAGCGCAAACGCCAGCAATGCACCCGCTAATAAGGCTGTAGCAAGTTGCGGTAAGATGATGAATCTAAATGTGGTGAACCCATCTGCGCCCAAATCCATAGAAGCTTCAATCAAGTTGTGCGGCATGCGCCTAAAGCGTGCGACCACATTGTTATAAATCATCACCACACAAAACGTTGCATGGCTAACGACGATGGTTAAAAAGCCCGGTGTAATGTCGAGAATATTCATTGCAGAGAGTAGCGCGATACCAGTAATAATGCCAGGAAGTGCTATAGGTAAAATCAGCATGGTTGTAATAGCTTCTTTGCCAAAAAAATTACGCCTGTATAGCGCAGCAGCGGTCATGGTGCCCATAATGATTGCTAGTAAAGTTGCGAATGCCGCCACTTTGAGCGATAAAGCAATCGCAGACATAACATCTTCACGTGCAAAAGCAACATGAAACCAGTGCAAGGTAAAGTGAGTATGGCTTCCATCGCTTGCTAGAAAGGCATTGATGACGATGACAACAATCGGAAAATGTAAAAATACCAAGCCGCCATAAGCGAGGGTTTTTAGCCAAATTGGCGCATTTGCTTGGTTTTGCTTGTTTTTAAAGAGCATCAAATGCTCCAGTACGTTTGGCAAGCGATAAGTAAATAAAAATGAGTGTAATCGGTACCACTGTAAATGCTGCAGCCAGCGGCATATTGCCTACTGAACCTTGCATTGTGTACACCATGGTGCCGATATACAAACCGCTAGGGCCTATCAGTTGCGGAATAATGTAATCGCCCAATGTGAGTGAGAACGTAAAAATTGAGCCTGCCACAACCCCAGGAAAAATCAGCGGCAACAATACGCGGCGAAAGGTTTGTACAGGCTTTGCGCCTAAGTCGGCAGAGGCTTGCAGTAAATTGGTTGGCACGCGTTCGAGCGCTGCTTGTATGGGCAAAATCATAAAAGGTAGCCAAATATAGGTGAAAACGATAAAGCGCCCAAGGTTTGAAGTTGCTAACGTATTGCCACCAATAGCTGGTATTTGTAATACATGGTTAAGCAAACTGGATAAGCCTAAGTGATTGATGCACCAGTACAAAATACCTTGTTGAGATAAAATCACCGTCCAAGCATAGGTTTTAACGATGTAGCTTGCCCACATCGGCAACATTACTGCAATATAGAAAAAACCTTTTTCAGCTCGGCTACCATAGCGCGTCATGTAATACGCTATGGGGAAGCCAATCAACGCAGTTGCCAATGTCACCGCAACTGCCATAGAGAGTGTACGCAGAATAATGTCAAAGTTTGTTGCATCGAAAAGACTGCGGTAGTTTTCAAGTGTTAAATCATTTGAAACCGCCATGCTGAAACTATCAAACGTATAAAAGCTCTGCCACAGTAAAGCGAATAACGAACCTAAGTAGACCACTCCAAACCATAGTAGTGGCGGGGTGAGTAGCAAAAATAGGAAGAGATTGTTTTTACGGTATAGCGTATTACTGAACTTCCGTCTAAATGGCGTTGAAGTGTCTGTGTTTATGATTGTTGATTGCATGATGGCGGTGCAACACTAGATAACTTGGTTTTCCAGCATTACCATGCGATTTCTCGACCAGCATAGATTCAACTTTTGACTGATTTTAGGTAGCTCAGCCTCAGATAGTTCAGTGTTGGAAAGTACCATGAACAACATTTGGTTGCCAACGCTCACCTCAATTTTACTGGTAGCGCCATGGTATTGAATATCAATCACTTCACCCGCTATTTTAATGAGGTCATTTTGGTTTTGATTGAGCTGATCAGTCTCTAGCTTGATATGTTCTGGACGTATCGAAAATGACTGGTTCTTGCCTGTAAGCTGCTGTGCCAGAGCATCATTAATGACGTTTGAAGTGCCTACAAAATCTGCGACAAAGCGCGTTTTAGGGCACATATAAAGATTACGTGGCGTATCGACTTGCTCGATTTTCCCCCGATTAAACACTGCCACGCGGTCCGACATGGATAACGCCTCACTTTGGTCATGTGTGACATAAATGAACGTAATGCCCAGTTTCTTATGCAGTGTTTTGAGTTCCAACTGCATTTGTTCGCGTAGCTTTAAATCCAACGCACCTAGCGGCTCATCCAGCAATAAAACGCGAGGTTTGTTCACTAATGCTCGCGCCAATGCGACACGCTGACGCTGACCACCTGATAACTCACCAGGTTTACGTTTGCCATATTCAGCCAAAGCGACTTGCTCTAGCGCTTGCTCTGCGCGCTTATAGCATTCTGGCTTGGCGATGCCTTTCACACGAAGACCATAAGCGACGTTATCTAGCACGTTCATATGTGGGAATAGCGCGTAATCCTGAAAAACTGTATTTACTTCTCGTTCATATGGTGGTGTTCCTGCCGCTTCTTTGCCAAAAATTTTAATGCTACCAATGCTTGGCTGCTCAAAGCCGGCAATGAGTCGCAAACAAGTGGTTTTACCAGAACCACTTGGACCAAGCATAGAAAAGAACTCGCCCTCTGCGACAGAAATTGAAACGTCATCAACTGCACGAACATCGCCATAGTGTCGACTAACGGTAGAAAACTCTACGGCAGTAAACGCATTTGAAATAGCAACCATGAGCTACAACTATCTGCCGCCCATGATGGCAATATAGTCTGATGTCCAACGGCTATAGGGCACACAGCCTTCTTTGAGTGAGCATTTGGCTTGTGGCGTTCTCCAGAATTTAATTTCCGCATAGCGACTAAAACCATTATCTCCACAGAAGTCGCTGCCACCCGGTGCCTTAGTTTTACATGCAGTTGGCACCACTGGGTTAGAACCAAACCATTCAGCCACGCCCACTTGCGTTGCTGGTGCTAGGGAGTGTTCTAGCCACTTGTATGCACAGTTTGGGTGTTTTGCTTTACTGGCTAACATCGTTGTATCTGCCCAGCCAGTAGCACCTTCAGTTGGAATCACCGAGGCAATAGGTTGTTTTTCTGTTTTTAAGGCATTTACCTGATATGGCCATGCGCCAGAGGCGACCACACCTTCTTTTTTGAAGTCAGTCATTTGCACAGTCACATCATGCCAATATCGATGAGTCAGCGTTTTTTGTTGGCGGAGCAACTTTAATACAGCGGCATATTGTTTTTCGTTTAATTCGTATGGATCTTTAATGCCAAGAGATGGATCTTTTTTCATCAAATATAGCGCTGCATCAGCAATATAAATTGGCCCATCATAGGCTTGAATACGACCTTTGTTTGGCTTGCCGTCAGGCAGATTTTGCGGCTCGAATACAGTGCCCCAAGAGGTTGGTGCTGTTTTGAAAGTGGCTGTGTTATACATTAATACATTCGGGCCCCATTGATAAGGTACGCCGTAATGTTTGCCACCTACAGTGTGCCATGGGGCATTCTGTAATCGGCTATCAACAGTGGACCAAGAGGGCACTAACGCAGTGTTGATAGGCTGTACTTTTTTACCTGCCACTAACCTTAAGCTAGCATCGCCAGAAGCGGTGACTAAGTCATAGCCGCCTTTATTCATCAGTGAAACCATTTCGTCTGAGGTGCCTGCGGTTTTCACATTGACCTTGCAACCAGTTTCTTTCTCAAAACCTGTTACCCAGTCATAATTTTTATCAGATTCGCCACGTTCGAGGTATCCCGGCCAAGCAATGACATCTAATTGACCTTCACCTTGTCCGACTTTTGCAGAAGATTCAGCCTGCACATGACTAATACTGGCGGCTAAAACGGCAATTAAGATTTGCTTCATTTTGTTCGATGTCATTTTTGAATTCCCTTTTCACATGATTAACTGAAAGTATCAAAACTAAGACGCAAAATATGTATTTCTAAAGCATTAAATCCAGCGTATTTAGCTCAGATAAGAAATTACCACCAGTACAACAAATCCAGCACTAAAAATAATATTCGATAATCTTCCTAATTTGGTGCTGTTTCAAGAGCCATTTAAAGTAATTTGTAGGAGCCACTTTGTAACGATCAAAAGGTTTTTTTGGGGTCACGCAGGTAAATATTACACCTGTCAGCACCAGTAGTGAACCGATTAATTACAACCGAGAAATACGTAGCTTCATCAACTCAAATGCTAAATAAAGTCTAGGTATTTAGTCGATAGAACTCATCAGTTAAGCACTCGCTAAGCACGCGATAAACTGATAACTGCGCGGCATTAATATGACCATGATGTAGCATTGCTAGAGTAAGTTATTACTCCCAAATTGGTAATTGACCGAATAATCGATGCGCTTAAACTTAGCATCGTTAGGATTTCAAATAACAATCAATAATAGTGTTACTGAGGAGGTATGAAATGACTTTAACGAGTAGGGTAATACGTATATTAGTGGTAATGATGTTAACAACTGCAGCATGTACTGCGAATGCTATTGGTTCTTATGTAGTGGGTGGTGCTACAAGCTCAATTATATCTGAAAGCGGCGACTGGTCTTGGGATGGATCATATCTAAGTGGATTCCGCAGCGCCCTTGAAAATCCTAGCAATTTTGGGCCAGCGGGTATTGTTAATCGAACGATTGAAACTGTGAATCTTTCCACGGTTGATTCGACTAGCTTAGCTGGTGTGAACATGTTCGTAGGTACATGGGTGTCAGATTCCCAAGCGGCTCCTATCAGTGCGTCAGTCTCAAACTTTTTTCTTAATGGTGGAGACCTGTTTTTATTACAAGATGACTCATCGCATGATGCCTTAGGCGCTGATTTAGGGTTAAACACCACTGCTAGTGATGGAACAGTCTCCAATGGAGGCGCGCCCTTGTTTGATGGGCCATTTGGTATAGCGCATGATGTTAGGCAGTTTTACAATGTTGGGCAACTCGATAGCGCTGCGATTTTTGCACATAACGGACATATTGGCGGCACAAATGCCAGTGGTCAGATTACATCGGCTTATTGGAGTGCAGGTGAATATGCAGCAGGCGCAGGCGCTTTATTTATTATTGCCGACATTGACATGATTGCAACCACAACTGCTTGCGGCGAGCCGTTAGGCTGCGGTGCGTTTTACTCTCCATTGAATGACAATGGCATTTATGCACTGAACACTTTTTCATACTTGCAAAGCAATGGCGGTAATCCACCACCAGTGCCTGAACCTGAAACCTATGCAATGATTCTAGCTGGTTTAGCGTTAATTAGTTACATTGCAAAACGTAAGCAGGCATAATCACTCAGCCATCTGATAAGGGCATCTTCCTATTAGAGGATGCCTTTTTTATTGCGAATATCAGCTTATTTAGGCGGCGCTATTTCCACTAACGGCAAGGCAAAACCTTCTTTTACTTCTTCCATCACAATATAACTTCTAGACTCTTGTGCGCCTGGCAGCGTGAGTAGTATGTCGCCTAGCAAGGTTCGATAATCAGCCATTTGTGCGATACGTGCTTTGATTAGATAGTCAAAATCTCCGGATACTAAATGACACTCCAGCACACTGGGCAGCTTAAGGATTTCTTGTTTGAACTTGCCAAAAATTGCACCAGACTTGGTTGAAAGTTTTAATTCGACAAATACCAGCAAGCCTAAGCCGAGTGAGTGTGGGTCTAGCCGGGCGTGATAACCTAGAATCACGCCTCCTTTCTCTAAAGTTTTGACACGCTCACCGCATGGCGTCACCGAAAGACCGACACGCTCGGCAAGCTCTGTAATCGGGATGCGAGCATTCTCTTGCAACACGGACAGTATTTTTAAGTCTATACGGTCAAGCTCACGAACAGCATGGGTACGAATTCGCATGATTTATTCCTGATTAAATGATGTAAAAACTATCATAAGTCATAAATTTGGAGATTAATATTAATTCTATAATTAAATTAAGTTAAATTAACTTTTTAATAGTAATTATTTAGATAAGTTATGTTGATATTACTCAATAAACTAGCATATATAGGCTTTTATTAACCGAACGTTAGTTAATGTTTTATGAGAATATATTCTTAATACTGTAGTGGAGAGTCATCATGCGGGTGCTGGTATTGGGTTCTGGTGTAGTAGGCGTAACAAGCGCATATTATTTGGCAAAAAAAGGATTTGATGTCACGGTAATAGACCGGCAACCAGCCGTAGGTTTAGAAACCAGTTATGCCAATGCTGGACAAATATCCCCAGGTTACTCTGCACCTTGGGCGGCGCCAGGCGTGCCAATGAAAGCACTTAAGTGGATATTTCAACGTCACTCACCGCTGGCATTGAAGCCAGACTGGTCATTATGGCAACTTGAGTGGACGTTTAAGCTGCTGCAAAACTGCAATGCTAAAAGCTACGATCTTAACAAAGAGCGCATGGTACGTTTGGCTGAATACAGCCGAGATTGCTTGGGTGAACTTCGTGCTGAAGCAGCGATTACTTACGAAGCCCGTACGCGTGGTACTTTGCAAGTATTCCGTACACAAAAACAATTAGATGCAGAGGCAAAAGACATCGCCGTGTTAAGCCGCATGGGCGTGCCGTTTGAGCATTTAGACCCAGCAGGGTGTGTTGAAGTGGAACCGGGCTTGGCCTCAGTAAAAGATAATCTGTTAGGTGGCTTGCGCCTTGTACATGATGAAACTGGCGACTGCCAAATATTCACCACTAACTTGGCGAAAGAGGCTCAAAAGTTGGGGGTAAAATTTAGGCAAGATGTCACCATTAATCGCTTGCTAACAAACCATGGGAAGCTTACTGGCGTGGAAATCAGCACTCAAAACGGCGCTGAAGTAGAAGTATTAGAGGCAGATCAATATGTGGTCGCACTTGGAAGTTATTCGCGCAAGTTGATGCAAGGCTTGGGTTTGGATATCCCAGTCTACCCAGTCAAAGGTTATTCGCTTACTGTGCCCATTATCAATAGTGATGTAGCACCCATTTCTACAGTTATGGATGAAACTTACAAAGTGGCCATTACCAGATTTGACAATCGTATTCGTGTGGGAGGCATGGCAGAATTAGCCGGTTTTGATTTAAGCCTGAATCCACGCAGGCGTGAAACCTTAGAGATGGTGTTAAATGGCTTATTTCCTAATGCTGGCGATACTTCGCAAGCGCTATTTTGGACAGGACTACGCCCGATGACGCCTGATGGCACACCTATCATAGGTAAAGCCTCTGCTGTATATAACAACGTGTGGCTCAATACCGGTCACGGTACGTTGGGCTGGACGATGGCGTGTGGTTCTGGGCAAGTGCTGGCTGATTTACTTGCAAATCATCAACCAGCTATTCAGACAGATGATTTGTCGCTTGGTCGATATGCTGGAAGTCGCTACAATAAAAGCGCTCAAACAACCCCTGCGTTCAATAATAGAGCTTAATAATAATCAATAACTCAAAGTAAATTAAACACTCATGTCACGTCCAGCAATCGCCCATATTCGTTTAGATGCATTTAGGCATAATTACCGTGTTGCCAAGCAAGCGCATAGCGGCAAAGCATTGGCCGTGATTAAAGCGAATGCGTATGGGCATGGCGCTGTGCATTGTGCCAAAGCCATAGAAGGTGAAGCAGATGGTTTTGCAGTCGCTTGTTTAGAGGAGGCCTTGCAACTGCGTGAGGCTGGAATACCTGAACCGATTTTGCTGCTAGAAGGCTTTTTTGAGGCAATAGAATTGCCCGAGATAGTCGCAAATGATTTATGGATTGTAGTGCATGCACAATGGCAAGTAGAGATTTTGTTAGCGGCTAAACTCGCAAAACCTTTGCATGTGTGGCTAAAAATGGATAGCGGCATGCATCGCGTAGGTTTATCGCCCAATGAATATTTACAAGCTTATAAACGACTTAAGAATCATAAAAATGTGGCAAAAATAGTGCTAATGACGCACTTTGCTAATGCGGATAATCTAAGTTCGAATCATACTTTGCAACAAATTGAGACTTTTCAACATACGATTCAAGGCTTAAGCGCAAAGACAAGTTTAGCGAACTCAGCAGCAATTCTTGGTTGGAAACAAGCCAAGTGCGATTGGACGAGACCTGGCATCATGCTATACGGCGCGGATCCATTAATGACCGCTGATACCAAGCTAAAACCAGCAATGCAGCTTACTTCAAAAATCATCTCGATTCGCAACGTTAAGCAGGGTGAATCTATTGGCTACGGTAGTACATTCACTGCAGAGCGCGATACTCTGGTCGGTGTAGTGGCTTGCGGCTATGCGGACGGTTACCCGCGTTCTGCCGTAACAGGTACGCCTATGGCAGTAGATGGTAAAATGACCCGCTTAATCGGTCGTGTTTCTATGGATATGCTGTTTGTAGATTTAACTGACATTCCCAATGCAACCATTGGCAGCCAAGTGGAATTATGGGGTAATCAAGTGACTGCCAATGCGGTGGCGACAAGTGCTGGTACTATTGCTTATGAGCTATTTTGCAATGTAAAACGCGCACATTTTCAATACTTTGATGCCGCCAATATATAAGCGCATTATATAATCTAGCTACATTCACTTTTTCAAAAAGGATTTCATATGCACGTAATTCAAACACAAAATGCACCTGCCGCAATCGGCCCATATTCACAAGCAATGGTGGTAGGCGATTTATTATTCACTTCTGGTCAAATTCCGTTACGTCCGGACGGCACCTTAAATGAAGGTAATATTACTGCGCAAACTGCGCAAGTGCTAGCGAATCTAAAAGCTGTGATAGAAGCTGCTGGTTCAAGCTTGGATAAAGTGGTTAAAACGACGGTGTTTTTAAAACATCTGGATGATTTTGTTGCTATGAATAAAGTGTATGCCGAAACTTTTGGTACACATACTCCAGCACGCTCAACCGTACAAGTTGCTAAATTACCACGTGATGTATTAGTGGAAATTGAAGCCATTGTTTCCTTAGCGAAGTAAATCGCAATGGAAAAGAACCGTCTAGAAGCCTTTAGCGATGGTGTGATTGCCATCATCATCACCATTATGGTGCTAGAGTTGAAAGTGCCACATGGCAGTGATTTTGCCTCCCTAGAACCATTGCTACCAGTATTTCTAAGCTATGTGTTGAGCTTTGTCTATGTGGGCATTTACTGGAACAATCATCATCACATGCTGCAGACAGTTCAGCATGTAAAAGGGAATATATTGTGGGCTAATTTACACTTGCTGTTTTGGCTGTCACTATTCCCGTTTGCTTCTGGCTGGTTGGGCGAGAATCACTTTGCAGCGATGCCATCTGCTTTATACGGCCTAGTGTTACTGATGGCAGCTATTGCTTACTCCATATTGCAACGTACTATCATTGTCAGCCAAGGTGAAAACTCTTTGTTAGCCAAAGTTGTTGGGCGTGATATTAAAGGTAAATTATCCTCTGTACTTTATATTGCAGGCATTTCAGCGGCATTTTATTCACCGATACTCTCATGCCTGATTTATGCCGCAGTTGCGCTGATGTGGTTAATTCCAGACAGTCGCATTGAGAGCGTTGTTGGTCAGAAGTTATAGAAACGTCAATTCCATCTAGGTTTTTTATACCTTGTTCTAAGGGAATTGATGACACAATAACTCACCCATGTTTGGGTGAGTTATTTAAGTTTAAGGTTTTCTGTTTCATTAATGAGGCTGCCATATCACATATACTTTTTTAATGGCTTCTAATGTTTCCCAAGTGCCTTTAAATCCAGCGGGTAAGGCAAAAATACTTCCAGCACCAAACTCTTTAGCATTTCCATCCATATCGGTTAAGCGCACGCGACCTTCTAAAATAACGCAAACTTCTTCCTCGGTATAATTCACAGTTTTAGCGCCTACACTTGAGTGCCAAATGCCAGCAAAAAAATGCTCGCTTGGGTCTGTGTAGTGGTTGTATGTTTCCATGGTGATTTTGGTTTTTGCATCGCTAGCAACTCCGGTTACTACTCGTTCTTGCGGCACAGTGCCAAGTTCAACTTCTACTTTGTTAGTAGCAAAATCAATCACATCATTTATTGTTTTACTCACGGCGTAATTCCTTTAAAAGATCCTTTAAAAATTCATTAAATATTCGTACTAACTTTGCAATATCAGCTTCTGTTGTTGCAGGGCAAATTAACATCATATTGTGAAATGGTGTAAGCAAAACACCGCGATTAAGTAAATATAAATGTATGGCAGATTCAATAGTGTCGTTTTGTGCTGCGCGCGCTTCTCTAGCATTGTTGGGCGGTTTTGCGCAAAATTGCAATTCCAACCGCGCACCCATGCGGCTAATATTCCATTGCAAGCCATAAGCTTTAATTGCATGATTTAATTGAGTTTCTAGCGTGGTTGCCAAAGCAAGCATGTGTTGGTATGCGGCTTCAGTAGCGGTGTCGCGCAATGTCGCGTTGATAGCTGCTAGCGTCATCATATTGCCGGATAACGTGGTGCCTATGCCAGAATGCCCAGCAGGTGCGTTGTCTTTAGCAGCTTTCATGCGAGTTGCCATCAACTCGCTAAAACCATAGGCCGCTGCTGGTAAACCTCCTGCGATGGGTTTGCCTACAACTAAGAAATCAGGTGTAACACTATTAGCTTTAGCCCAGCCGCCACGTGCTGTTGATATTGTATGGGTTTCATCTAGCGTTAATAAAGTGCCGTATTTTGTGGTGAGTGCACGTAACCCTTCAATAAAGCCTGCGTGCGGTAACACCATGCCGCAGTTGGTGAGTGCAGGTTCTGTGAGCAGCACTGCGACATCGCCTTTGGCTAATTCGCGTTCAACGGCGGTTAAGTCATTAAATGGTACTGCCACAGTGTGTAAGCCTAAGTCATATACCTGACCTAACAAACTAGCTCGGTTGACCGTTTTTCCATCAACTATATCTATCTCAGTGTCATCTATTGTTCCATGATAACAGCCATCAAATACCAATAATTTGCTGCGGCCAGTCACTGCGCGCGCCCAGCGTAATACAAAGCGATTTGCGTCGGTCGCTGTGGTGGCAAGCTGCCAGTAATCTAAACCAAAGAACTCGCTTAAAGCCTCGCCAACATCAGGCGCGAGTGTGGATGGCAACATCGTGGTGTAGCCGCGACTGGCTTGTGTTGCGATGGATTTGGCGACTGGCGCTGGGCTATGCCCAAACATGGCACCTGTGTCACCTAAACAGAAGTCTGTGTAATCAATCCCATCTGCACAGCTAAAGTGCGCACCTTCGGCATGATTGATAAATAGCGGAACAGGTGTCCCCCAATCGTTCATCCAATGCATAGGCACACCGTACAAGAAATGCTGGTTAGCCTTGGCCGATAATTCGGCAGACTTCGGATGCAACTTCACGTATTTGGCGCGCTCACTTGCGAGCAGGGCGTTAGCATTAGCGATTAAGTCGAAATTTAACATGATGAGTAACTTTAAATTTAAAATTTTGAGCTTTAAAATTAAGAAAGTGGTTCTAACAAAAATGCTAAATTGGCTCTATTTGTTAAACCAAATATTTAGTTTAACATTTAATGAATCGTATGCATAAATAATGCATACAAATATTTTGTATAACTGTATGCTAATGGTAAGTTAATTGAATTGATAGGGGGAGGCTTATGGATCACGGTTTTGCATTTAGCTCTACGGGAGGCTTCCTCGGCGTGCCAATTACAGATTTATCTGTTTTAGAAAAGGCGTCTGAGCAAAAAGATGTTGCTAGCACCTTTGCTATCGCTGGTATTACGTGGGATGGCTGTGTGACTAATCGTCCTGGCGCCCGGTTTGGACCCAATGCCATACGCCAAGCCAGCCATATGCTATGCGGAGATGAGCATCCATTATTTGATGTTACACCTGTTGGTAACACTGTAGATTTAGGTAACTTATTGCTGCCCAATACTGCCCTTGAAAGCATGCGCGCTGCGCTGATGCCACAGGCCAGTGCGTTAATTGGTCAATACGAAATGGTCTGGCTAGGTGGAGACCACTCCATCACCTTGCCACTATTGCGTGCTTATTACGCACATTACAAGCAGCCACTCGCATGTATTCATTTTGATGCCCATTGTGATACTTGGGAAAGTCATTTTGGTGAGCCTTCTGGCCATGGTACTTGGGTATATGAAGCGATTACCGAAGGTTTAGTTGACCCTAAATGCTTTATACAAATCGGCATACGTTCATCTGGTGTGCGTGCTGCGCGCGAATTTGTGAGCGACCAAGGCGGGCGAATTTTTACCGCACGGGAGCTACGTGGCAAAGATGGCGCCAGTTTGCAAAGTGTCATTGATGAAGTGCGAGAGCGCATGACAAAAGCGGGTAATCCACCACTGTATTTAACCTTTGATATTGATGCGCTTGATCCAGCTTTTGCACCAGGTACAGGTACGCCAGAGGTTGGCGGCTTAACCACTGCACAAGCCATGACGTTGCTAGAAGCTTGGCATGATTTGAACTGGGTGGGCATGGATTGCACCGAAGTTTCGCCACCTTATGATCATGCCGAATTAACCTCAAATGCAGCTGCCACGCTGATATGGACATGGTTGTGCGGGCGCATAGTGGCAAAAAAAAGAACTTAGTCGGAACAGGCTAGTCGATAAGATAACAGCAGTAAAGGTCTTTAGTAGAAAGGTAAAAGGGATGTCTGCCGCTACAGAATTAAAACTTACACAAAACTCATATTACGCGGCGAGTGCGAACGAACAGCCTATTTATTCTAGGTTAGAGTCGAATATCGAAGCAGACGTTTGCGTAGTTGGTGGAGGCTTTGCTGGGCTCTCAGCCGCGATAGAGTTAGCAGATCGTGGCTACTCAGTAGTCGTTTTGGAAGCGAACCATATAGGTTGGGGTGCAAGTGGTCGCAATGGCGGACAAATTATTGCTGGCCTCGCGTGTGAGCAAGAGGTGATTGAAAAAGCGCTAGGTTTTGAGGCAGCCAAAATAGTATGGGGCATGTCGTTAGAGGCGTTAGATTTGGTGCGGGAGCGCATTAAACGCTTTGAGATTGACTGTGACTTAAGTGATGGTTTTCTCGGTGTTTCTGTTAATCCCAAAAAAGGCGCTTACTTGCGTAGCTGGTATGAGGATATGGCAAAGCGCTACCAATATGATACTGATGCGCAGTGGATAGAGTCTAAAGACCTTCGTCATTGGATAGACAGCCCGCGCTATTTTAATGGTTATTTCGATAAGCGCTCGGGGCATTTGCATCCGCTTAATTATTGCCTAGGTTTGGTTAGAGGCGCCAGTCGTATTGGCGTGCGTGTTTTTCAAAATTCAGCAGTTACGGCAATGCTGGACGGAAATGCCAGCAATAATGAATCCACTTCTTTGCACACAGCAACGGGCAGTGTGAAGGCAAAGTTCGTTGTATTGGCTGGCAATATGTATTTACCTGAAATTTCTCCAAAAATTGCGCCAAGTTTAGCTAAGCGCATTATGCCTGTTGGCACTTATATTATTGCTACCGAGCCGATTGCGCCAAGTTTAGCCAGCAAGTTAATCCCGACCAATGCAGCTGTGTGCGACACTAATTTTGTACTCGATTACTTTAGGTTTTCTGCCAATACTAAGGTTAGCCAACCACGTATGATTTACGGCGGACGTGTAAGTTATAGCGCATTAACGCCACCCAACCTGACACAAAATATGCATGCACGCATGGCGGAGACTTTCCCGCAACTTAAAGAGACTAAAGTGGAGTTCACTTGGGGTGGGTTCGTCGATATTACAATGAATCGCGCACCAGATTTTGGGAGGATTTCGCCTAATGTCTATTATTTACAAGGTTTTTCAGGGCATGGCGTGGCGCTCACTGGCTTAGCTGGAAAGCTAGTTGCTGAAGCCATAGCAGGGCAGGCAGAGCGTTTAGATTTGTTGGCTAGCATCAAGCACCATGATTTTCCTGGTGGAAAATTATTGCGGACACCCGCATTGGTACTAGGTATGTTGTGGTATCAATTGCGAGATAAATTCGGTTAAATACCAAACAGTCTATTTATTTGGGATGACCTTTAAATAAAAGTCATCCCTTTTTAGTCATTGCTTATAAGCTAATCCCAGCTTAAGGCGCCGCCAGTTTGGTACTCGGTCACGCGGGTTTCAAAGAAGTTTTTCTCTTTCTTTAAGTCCATCATTTCACTCATCCATGGGAATGGATTTGTCGCGCCGGGATACAAGACATCTAAGCCAATCTGCGTGCAGCGGCGGTTGGCAATAAAACGTAAATATTCTTTAAACATGGTGGCATTTAAACCCAGCACACCGCGTGGCATAGTAGCCTCTGCGTAGCGGTATTCTAGCTCCACGCCTTGCTGCATCAAACTTTTGATTTCCTCGCGGAATTCAGCTGTCCATAAATGCGGATTTTCAAGTTTTATCGTATTAATCACATCAATGCCGAAATTGCAGTGCATTGATTCATCACGCAAAATGTACTGATATTGCTCTGCGGCACCTTGCATTTTATTCTGACGACCAAGCGCGAGAATCTGTACAAAACCTACATAGAAAAATAAACCTTCCATAATGCAAGCAAACACAATCAAAGAGCGAAGCAGCTTTTGATCAGCCTCGGGCGTGCCAGTTTTAAATGTTGGGTCAGTTAAAATATTGATGAATGGAATTAAAAAATCATCTTTATCTTTAATGCTCGCCACCTCTTGGTAGGCATTAAAAACTTCAGATTCGTCTAAGCCTAAACTTTCTACGATGTATTGATATGCATGCGTATGAATCGCTTCTTCAAAGCCTTGGCGTAGCAAGTATTGGCGACATTCTGGCGCGGTAATATGACGGTAAGTACCGAGCACTATATTATTCGCAGCGAGCGAGTCTGCGGTGGTGAAGAAGCCTAAATTACGCTTCACAATTAAGCGCTCGTCATCCGTCAGCGCAGTGCTATCTTTCCACTGGGCGATATCGCGGCTCATGCTCACTTCTTGCGGCATCCAATGGTTTGCGCAACCTGCTAAATACTTATCCCATGCCCAATGATATTTAAACGGCACGAGTTGGTTCACGTCGGTTTGACCATTAATCATGCGTTTATCAGAAGCGTTTACGCGACCTGAATGTGATGGTTGATTGGCTGCTACTGTTGCTGGTGTTGGGCTGTGTGCTGGCGCAAGTTGTGGTGTTGTAGTTAATGCTGGTTTTTCTAAGACTAATTCATCTTCAAATGAAAGCATGTTGATTTTCCTTAATTCTTAATTTTTATTCTATCTATCGATTGTGCCAATTGTAGGTCGGGTTTTAGCCCGACGGAACCAGATATATCTAGGAATAACGTCGGGTTGAAACCCGACCTACAAAGTGATATTGGCTATTGGCAAGACTCGCACTCTGGGTTATCAATCGAACACATTTTCGGCGCTTCTTCTAAGCCCGCTGAAACTGCATTTAACTCACCGCCCGAGCCTGTCGATTTCTCCGCTGCCGTTGCACCCATTGAACGTAAGTAGTAAGTGGTTTTTAAGCCACGTTGCCAAGCTAATAGATAGGTGTCATTCAGTTTTTTGCCTGATGGCACAGCAAAATACAGGTTCAGCGATTGCGCTTGGTCTATCCATTTTTGGCGACGTGCTGCAGCTTCAATTAACCAAGTCGGGTCAACATCAAATGCCGTTGCGTATAACTGTTTTAAATCAGCAGGTACGCGGTCGATTTTTTGTAATGAGCCATCAAAGTATTTTAAATCAGACACCATGACCGCATCCCAAAGTCCACGTGCTTTTAAATCAATTACTAGTTGCTCATTCACAATTGTGAACTCGCCAGATAGATTAGATTTCACGTATAAGTTTTGGTATTCAGGCTCAATACTCGCAGAAACGCCAACAATGTTAGAAATGGTGGCCGTTGGTGCAATTGCCACGCAGTTAGAGTTGCGCATACCAACTTCTTTAATGCGGCTGCGCAAAGCATCCCAATCTAGTGTTTTGCTTCTATCTACTTCAACATTGCCACCACGTTCGCTTAGTAATAAATCTAATGTGTCGAGTGGCAAAATACCCTGATCCCACAAGCTGCCTTTAAAGCTTGAGTAGGCGCCGCGCTCTTCTGCCAATACTGTTGAAGCGTAATAGGCGTTGTAGCAGACCATTTCCATCGCGCGGTCGGCAAACTCTACGGCTTCCATGCTGGCGTATGGAATGCGCATGGCGTGCAAGCAGTTTTGAAAGCCCATGATGCCCATGCCTACTGGTCTGTGGCGAGTGTTTGCATTGCGTGCTTTGCCAACTGGGTAAAAATTAATATCCACCACGTTATCTAACATGCGCATGCCGATTTTAATCGTCGCTTGTAATTTGTCGTTATCTAGCCATAACTTTCCGTTAACTTCGGTTAAATGTTGCAATAAGTTCACAGAACCCAGATTACATACGGCAATTTCAGTTTCTGATGTGTTCAGTGTGATTTCTGTACAGAGGTTTGAACTATGCACCACGCCCACATGTTGCTGCGGCGAGCGAATGTTGCATGGATCTTTGAATGTAATCCAAGGATGACCAGTTTCAAACAACATAGAAAGCATCTTGCGCCACATTTGTAGGGCAGGGATTTTCTTAAACAGTTTGATTTCGCCATTTTCGGCACGGCGCTCATATTCCACATAAGCGGTTTCAAAGGCTTTGCCATATTTATCATGTAAATCTGGCACGTCGGATGGTGAGAATAATGTCCAGTCACCTGCTTCAGTCACGCGACGCATGAATAAATCCGGAATCCAATGTGCAGTGTTCATGTCGTGCGTGCGACGACGGTCATCGCCCGTGTTTTTGCGTAAATCTAAAAACTCTTCAATGTCTAAATGCCAAGTTTCTAAATAGCCGCACACAGCGCCTTTGCGCTTACCACCTTGATTGACTGCAACAGCCGTATCGTTCACCACTTTTAAGAATGGAATGACGCCCTGACTTTTGCCGTTCGTACCTTTGATGCGGGCACCTAGTGAACGCACTGGCGTCCAGTCGTTGCCCAAACCGCCTGCGTATTTTTGCAGCATAGCATTTTCTTTAATTCCCTGATAAATGCCGTCTAAATCATCGCTGACAGTCGTTAAATAGCAAGAGGAAAGCTGAGAGTGCAGAGTGCCAGCGTTAAATAAAGTTGGCGTTGAACTCATAAAGTCAAAGCTAGAAAGCACGTTGTAAAATTCAATCGCACGGCTTTCACGGTCAATTTCGTTAATCGCTAAGCCCATCGCCACGCGCATGAAGAAAATCTGCGGCAACTCAATACGGCGCTCTTCAATATGTAAAAAATAGCGGTCATACAAAGTTTGTATGCCTAAATAGCCAAATTGGAAATCACGGTCTTTATTTAGTGCTGCTGCTAGCTTAGTTAAATCAAATTGCGCTAGGCGTTGGTCTAGCAACTCTGCGGCTATGCCAATTTTGATATAACGCGGAAAATACTCTGCGTATTGCTCATCCATCTGTGCATGGCTCACACGCTCACCTAGGACTTCTGCACGTACCAAATCCAACTGCAAGCGGGCAGTTACATAATTGTAGGCAGGCTCAGTTTCAATCAGGCTACGGGCAGACAAAATCAGTGCTTTATACACTTCTGTAAATGGAATGCCATCATACAAATCACGCACGGCTTGCTCAACCACTAGGTTGGGATTCACTACGTCACCCAAGTTTAGACACGCTTCACCAACCATCTCATTCAGTTGTTTAATATCGAGAGGAATCAATTTTCCATCAATATTCACATTAAGCGTATGGCTAGGTTCTGTAGCTGGATGGCTCGCTTTTTCAGCAGCACGCTCAGCATTGCGTTTTTCACGGTAAAGCACATAAGCACGTGCTACATCGTGGTTGCCATTGCGCATCAGTGCCAATTCTACTTGGTCCTGAATATCTTCAATATGGATTGAGCCGCCAGCAGGTAGGCGACGCATCAGCGCATTATTGACTAATTGGCTTAATGTAGCCACTTGGTCGCGCACGCGTTGCGAAGCGCCACTTTGGTTACCTTCAACCGCTAAGAATGCTTTGGTGATGGCGATAGAAATTTTATCGAGTGTGAATTGAACTGCAGCGCCATTGCGACGAATGACTTGCAAGGTGGGTAAAGATAAGTCCGTGTTAACAGAAGGTCTGACATCATCCATTTGGTTATTCCCTTTTTCAAAAAGGGCAGGTACGCTTTGCTCACAACAATATCGTACTTATTGCTTGAACAAAAAACAGCATGGCGGAATGATGCAAAACATCATTCCATCTGCCGAGGACACCCCGCCTCAAACGTTATAAAAGTACTTTTGCGTTTGCTTTAGATTTTAAAATTGATGGTTTTAAAGTCTAAAAGTAAGCACAAAAAATGTACACGGCAGGTCTCCTGGCTCTCAGGTCATCGTTATTTGTTGGCCTTCCCAAATTGTAAATATCCAATTCAGTGGCAAGTGCTTTTAGAACAAGCGTAACAAATAACTCGCTGATTACAGTTGCGGGGGCAGCTATGGCATAGATGTTTGAAAAAATGGTTCAAACACCGCACCGTATTCCCTTTTATCTTACATTTTGATTAAAACGTAAGAACCGTGTGACAACACTATAACGCAATATAACGGAATAATTCAACATAAAAACACTATATATTGATTATATTTTTAAATTTTGTTTTATGCGATTGTTTTATATGGAATTTTTATTTCATCACTTACGTCATTCCCGCGTAGGCGAGAATGACGGTTTAGGTTAATGAAATATAGAAAATAAATGTGGATTAATAAAGCTATGCCAACTGCGCACGCAAACCTTTAGCTACCGTTACCATATTCTCTAATGCGGCTTTAGTTTCTGGCCAGCCACGAGTTTTTAAGCCGCAATCTGGATTAATCCATAAACGTTCTACAGGCACCACATCGAACGCACGTTTCATGAGTTTTTCCATCGCCTCAACACTCGGTACGCGAGGTGAGTGAATATCATAAACACCCGGGCCAATGTCATTAGGGTATGAAAATTCGCCAAATGCATCTAATAGCTCCATGGCAGAGCGCGAGGTTTCAATGGTAATGACATCAGCATCCATCGCTGCGATTGCAGGCAAAATATCATTAAATTCCGCATAACACATGTGGGTATGAATTTGCGTATCGTCACGTGCAATGCTAGCTGACAACTTAAATGCCTTTACCGCCCATGCTAGATATTGCGCCCAAGCAGCTTTCTGTAATGGCAAGCCTTCACGTAGGGCAGGCTCATCAATTTGAATAATCGCAATGCCTGCTTTTTGTAAATCCTCAACTTCATCACGTATTGCCAATGCAAGTTGCATCGCAGTGGTTTCTCTTGGTTGGTCATCGCGAACAAAAGACCATTGCAATATAGTGATTGGTCCAGTGAGCATGCCTTTTACTGGACGATTTGAAAGTGATTGCGCAAAACTTGCCGTCTCTACAGTCATCGGTTTTGGTCTATGCACATCGCCATAAATGACAGGTGGTTTTACGCAGCGCGAGCCATAACTTTGTACCCAGCCATTTTGTGTGAACGCATATCCAGCTAACTGTTCGCCAAAAAACTCCACCATGTCGTTGCGTTCTGCTTCACCGTGTACCAGCACATCTAAACCAATTTCCTCTTGTTGGGCAATGGCATAGGCAATATGCGCCTCCATCTCAGCATCATATTTAGCTTGACTAATATCACCTTTTTTAAATGCGGCGCGTGCAGCGCGAATGTCAGGAGTTTGTGGAAACGAGCCTATCGTCGTGGTTGGTAAAAGTGGTAAATTCAAGCGCGCTTTTTGGGCCTTAGCACGCAACTCAAAAGTACTTTCACGATTTTCATTTAATGTATTCAGTGAAGCAATACGTGCTTTTACATTGGTGTCATGTACTCGGTTTGATTGATTGCGTGAAGCAATCGCCGCACGTGAAATGGCCAATTCTTGTACTACTGAATCCACACCATTATTTAATGCTTTAGCAATAATACTAAGCTCAATGATTTTTTCATCGGCAAAGGCTAACCACGATTTAATCTCAGCGTCTAACTTCACTTCATGCGCGAGCGTCACTGGCGTATGCAGCAGTGAGCAACTCGGTGCAATCCATAGGCGATCGCCTAATCTTTTTACCCATGGGTCTAACAATGCTAGTGTTTTGTCTAAATCATTGCGCCAAATATTGCGACCATCAATCACGCCAGCGGATATTACCCAATGACTTGGAATCGCGTTTACCCAAGGACCTAACTGCTCTGGCGCACGCACCAGGTCAATATGGATGCCATCCACAGGCAAGCTGGTAATAAATGCCTGATAGCGTGACACATTGGCAAAGTAAGTTGTAAGCAATAATTTTGGGCGTGATGTTCTAAACCAAGAGTAAGCACGGTCAAAGGCTTTCAGCCAGGCATCATCTAAATCTAGGGCGAAAATAGGCTCATCAATTTGTAGCCATTCTATTTTCCGCAACTGCAGCTCTTGCAACAAATACACATATTGTTGGGCTAAGCCATCTAACAAATCTAGCTTGTTGATGCCGCGGGCTTTACTTAAGTATAAAAAGCTCACTGGACCGAGCAATACAGGCTTCACATTTTTGCTGATTTTTTGCGCCTCATCTAACTGGCTTAAAAAGTCATGCACGTTAATTGAAAACTGCGTATCACTGGCCAGCTCTGGCACAATGTAGTGGTAATTCGTATCAAACCACTTAGTCATTTCCATGGCGGGTTGCTCTAAATTGCCGCGCGCGAGTGCAAAATATGCATTTTCAGATGAGGTATTTACTTCACCAAAAGGTTTTTTATTAAAACGCTTTGGTTGCGCACCAAACAATACAGAATGATCCAACACATGGTCATATAATGAAAAATCGTTACTGGTGATAAAAGCCAAACCAGCTTCTTGCTGTTTTTGCCAATGTTCAGTGCGTAAATTTTTGGCAGTATTTTGTAAGTCGTCAGACGACACTTCTTTACGCCAAAAAGACTCCAGTGCAAATTTAAGTTCACGCTTCGCGCCTACGCGTGGGTAGCCCAAGATATGCGCTTTAATGTTATTTTTAGTCATGTGCTAAGCCTAATTCAATGTAAGGCATGCATTTTCTAACTTGCAAATATTTTAATAAAGCGAAAGTTTTTGTGATAAATTTGAATTAAATTCATACCTAAAATTTATTATGATAGAAATTCGCCATCTAAAATCACTCAAAGCCATCGCCGAAACAGGCAAATTAGGGCTAGCAGCCGAGCGTGTGTTTTTAACGCAATCTGCGCTTTCGCATCAAATACGTGCGTTAGAAACGCATTATGAAATCACCTTGTTTCAACGTACCCCGCAAGGCTTGCGTTTCACGCCGGCAGGTCAGCGATTACTAGACTTAGCCAATGAGCTACTGCCGCTCATTGAAAAATCAGAACGCGATTTAATTCGATTGAAAAGTGATCAGTCTGGCGAGTTGCGCATCGTATTGGAATGCCACACCTGTTTTGATTGGCTCACGCCAGTGATGGATGCATTTAGACGCGCATGGCCAGAAGTTGAGCTGGATTTAGTGGCAGGATTTCATAGCGATCCGTGGCAGTTACTCCGAGAAGGTAAAGCTGACATAGTGATAGGTGGCTTGCCAGAGAAAATGCGTGATTTGCGCCATGCACCGCTATTCAAATTTGAGATTATGGCGGTATTGCCGTTAGATAGCAGCAAGGGTAATAAATCGCGATTGCTTGCAGAAGACTTTAGCAATGAAACCTTGATTACTTACCCCGTACCTGAAGAACGCATTGATATTATTCGGAATGTACTTAAGCCAGCCAATATTGTATTTAACAGACGTACCGCAGAGCTTACCGTAGCCATTATGCAGCTTGTAGCAAGCCGCAGAGGTCTAGCGGCATTGCCCAGTTGGGGCATCAAAAGCTATATTGACCACGAATATGTTCTGGCGAAATCGATAGGTAAAAACGGTTTGTGGTCTGAGTTGCATGCGACTTGTACCGCAGACACCATGTCACGTCCTTACACTCTGGACTTAGTGAATATTATCAAGCAAACATGTGCCGAGAATCTGAGCGGTATCAAGCTGCTATGAGTCGATAGCTTTTGCTCTTCAACTATTGATAAACGATGCCGTAGGGTGTGAAATCGCACCATCACCGTAAGTACGCAACACTTGAGAGATAATCACCTGATAGCCTTTCAACCAATTAGATTGCGCTGCTTTGGCTTCAAGATGTTTTGGATGCTTCATTAACTCGTGAAGACCGTCCATGGTTTGCCAGTAATACACATTGGACACACGACCAGTTTCAGGATGCTCCCATGCTTCCTCGCCCAAGTAACCTGAAGTTTGTTTGGCGATTTCCGCTATAGCTTGGTCAAGTCGATAAAACTCTTCATCGAATTGTTTTTTATCAAAAATAAAGGTTGCTGAATACATTTATTATCCTAATTAGCTGGTGTAATTGTTTTGTTGTAAGTGTAAAAAATATCATCGCGCACCCAGCCTAAAGATTCATATAGAGATTGAGCTGTCAGGTTGGTTTTTGCGGTGGTTAAATCTAGTCGCACATACCCATTGTTAGCCGCATATTCATGCGCGGTCAGCATCAGCGCTTTGCCAGCGCCAGATTTTCTGATGTTGGCATCTACAAATAAGTCATAAAGTACGCAAATAGGCGCAGCGAGAACTGAGCAAAATGTTGGGTAAAGCTGACAAAAGCCAATCAGCCTTTTTGCTTGGTTTGTATTAGCACTGTTTTCATCAACATCGCTTTCAGCCACAAAAATAACAGAATCTTTGTTGTTTAGTCTATCTTGTAGAAAGCGTCTAGCTAGCTCAATGTCTGACGATTCTTCATAAAACTGTCGGTATGCGTTAAACAGTTCAGCCAGTTGTGCAAGGTCTTCTAACTGAGCCATTCGAATTTTGATAGTCATGTTGTTTTCAATTTAAATCAATACTAAAAGAATCACTCATTGTAAGAAATCAAGTCAGAGTAATCTACAAAAATAATTGGTGAATATGGATTGAACTTGTATTTGATGCGAACTTACTTCGACTTAGCCTATCAGCTATAGTTAATATGGATTAACTCAGATTTACACGGATTTACTATTTAGCCTATTCTATTTTTTCTGCATATGGTCATAATGGATTCAAGATTTTTAATGTCCTAAGCACCACAAGCCATTTGAGTAAGAATATCAAATTTAACCAAACTTCAAATTTAAAAAATTAAAGTAAACCCATGAATCCTTTAAGCCTATGAATGTTTTATTAGTCAATCACAAAAAATCTTACCCAAGAAATCATCAAGGAAGTCACCAAAGAAATTATAGGTTGAGCTTGATATGTCTGACTAGTTTATTGTTGACACTCAACGGCTGTGCTCTGCTTAATCCGAGCCATCCTGAATTAGCTAAAGTGGAAGTGCCTCCTAAGTGGTCAGCTGACGAGGCGGTTGCGGCTTCTAGTTCAACCTCGCTCAATAACTGGTGGCAACGGTTTAATGATCCACTTCTGGTGAACCTTGTGCAGCAGTCTTTGCAGAGCAATACGAGTGTCAATAGTGCAAAGTCAGCATTGCAAGAAGCACGTGCTTTGCGCGATGTAGCTGCTGCTACATTGTTGCCAACGCTTGATACCTCCGCATCTGCTGGACGAAGTAAATCTGGTGACAATAGTGCGGTGAATAACTTCTCTGCTGGCTTGGATGCAAGTTGGGAGCTAGATATTTTTGGCGCCAATCGTAGCGGACTTAACGCGAGTGAAGCAACTGCTCAAGCGAGTGAAGCGAGTTTAGGCGATATTCAGGTGTCAATTGCCGCTGAAGTGGCGCTGGATTACATTTCGCTGCGCAATGCTCAGGCGCGCTTGGCGATTGCTAATAGCAACTTAACCAGCCAGCTGGAAACCCTACAAATAACCGAATGGCGGACTCAGGCTGGCTTAGTTTCATCTTTAGATTCAGAGCAGGCTAGAGTTTCAGCAGAGCAAACTCGCGCTATTATTCCTCCGCTACAGACCTCTATTGCGCAGATGAGCCATGCGCTTGCAGTGCTCACAGGTCAGCCGCCAGCTGCTTTGCTACAGCAGTTATCGACAGCTAACCCAGTGCCTCAGGCTGCGAATGATTTGGCCTTAAATTTTCCTGCTGAAACATTGCGTCAACGTGCCGATGTGCGTGCTGCTGAATATCGAGTGACTGCCGATTTAGCCAAACTGGCACAAGCTGATGCGGCGCGGTTGCCAAACTTCTCATTGAGCGGTTCACTTGGTTTAAGTGCGCTGACTTTGGGTTCCTTAACTAGCGGTTCTTCAGTGGTCAGTTCATTGTTGGCGAATGTCGCCATGCCCTTGTTCGACGGTGGTTCTAGACGCGCTAAAGTGCGCGCTCAAGAGGCCGTTTTAGCGCAAACGCGATTAGCTTATAAAGCCACAGTACTAACGGCACTGCAGGAAGTTGAAGATGCCTTGGTCGCCTTACGTGGTGATATTCAGCGCGTGTCTCGACTGAAACTTGCTTCTGAAGCCGCCAGTAATGCCGCGCTGATGGCGCGTCAACGTTACGATAGTGGCTTATCAGACTTTCAGGCCGTGCTTGAAACGCAACGTTCTTTATTAAGTACGCAAGACAGTGTAGCTAGTGCAAATGCCGATGTCAGTTCAGACCATGTACGCCTCTATAAGGCTTTAGGCGGTGGTTGGCAAGCAAGCGAAGCTGAAATAACAACATCACTTACTGAAAAAACGAAATGAATTTACCTCCTATGACAACGAATAATTCTTCAACTGAAACTACTCCAGCTAATAATTCTAAAGAAACTGTAGCCGTTGATATTGCGACCTTGCTAGATGAACCAGTAAAGCTTGCATGGTATCGTCGCTCAAGTTTATGGGTCGGCTTGGCAGTGCTCATTATGATCATCGCCGGTTTTTTGTATTGGCAGGCTAAGCGCGCGGAAGAAGCATTACCAAGCTATACAACGCAAGAGGTGACACGTGGCAATTTAACCTTGACCGTCACTGCCAACGGTACTATCCAGCCGACGCGTTCTATCAATATTGGTAGTGAGCTTTCAGGCACGGTGCGTAAGGTAAATGTGGACGTGAACGACGTGGTTAAAAAGGGTCAGGTGTTGGTTGAGCTTGATACTTCAAAATTAAGCGATCAGGTGTTGCGTTCAAAAGCCGCTTTGGCGGCAGCTATTGCAAAGGTTGCACAGACCGAAGCGACGATTAAAGAAACAGCATCTGCTTTGCAAAGACTGGAAGAAGTGTCTCGCTTATCGGGTGGTAAAGTGCCTTCTAAATCAGAGCTTGATACGGGTCGCGCTGCGTATGACAGAGCAGTTGCGGATGACCTGAGTGCAAAAGCGGGCGTGAATGATGCACGTGCTGGGTTATCCACTGACCAAATTAATTTATCAAAAGCGTCAATAGTTGCACCATCTGATGGTGTCATACTCACTCGTGCAGTTGACCCAGGCAATGCTGTGGCAGCTTCTCTGCAAGCCGTGACCTTGTTTACGATGGCTGAAGATTTAACTAAGTTACGCCTTTGGGTGTATGTGGATGAAGCCGATGTTGGCTCGGTTAAATTAGATCAGGATGCCACGTTTACCGTAAGTGCTTATCCAACACGTAAGTTTCCCGCACATATTACGCGAGTAGGTTTTGGCTCTACTATTACTGATAACGTTGTGACTTATCTGACTTATTTAGATGTGGATAATAACGACCTTAGCCTACGCCCAGGCATGACAGCCACAGCGACTATTAAAGCCAAACAGGTGAATGATGTGCTGTTAGTGCCTAATACTGCATTGCGATTTACGCCAACATCTGCCGATTCAGATAAATCGCCATCAGCGAATAAAAAGGGTCTTGCTACTAGCTTAATGCCAAGTATGCCGCGCAATAGCAATAAACGTAAGTCTGCTGCCGATAGAGCCAATGTAGCATTAGCAAAGCAGGTGTGGGTGTTGCCTAATGATGGCGGCACGGCAATAGCTGTTCCTGTGAAACCTGGCATTAGCGATGGCCATATGACGCAGATAATCGGCGGTGACCTGAAAGTCGGCATGAAAGTGATTACTGATCAGAAGGTGGTAGCACAGTGAGTGAGCCATTAATACAACAGCCGCAGACACAGCTGCCACTGATACAACTTGTAGACGTTAAAAAAACGTATGGGTCAGGCTCAACCGAATTTCTTGCCTTAAAAGGTATTGATTTAAGTATATCGGCAGGTGAGTTTGTCGCCATTATGGGGCCTAGTGGTTCGGGTAAATCTACCGCCATGAATATTCTTGGCTGCTTAGATAGCCCTAAATTTGGTCAGTATCTATTCAAAGGTGCGCATGTAGAGGACTTAACTCGCGACCAGCGTGCTCGATTACGCAGACGCTACCTCGGTTTTGTTTTTCAAGGCTTTAACTTACTTGCACGTACCACCGCGCAAGAAAATGTAGAGCTGCCATTGCTTTATCGAGGTGATAACGCTGAGAAACGCCGAGCAGCGGCAACCAAAGCTTTAGCCTCAGTAGGCTTGGCGGGTTGGGAGCATCATACGCCTGCAGAACTTTCAGGCGGCCAGCAGCAGCGCGTTGCCATTGCGCGCGCCATTGTGACTGAACCCGCGGTGCTGTTAGCCGATGAACCCACTGGTAACTTAGATACACAACGCAGCCATGAAATTATGGCACTGTTAGTGGCGCTCAATAAAGACCATGGCATTACGGTGTTAATGGTGACGCACGAGTTGGACATGGCAGCATACGCGCATCGAATCGTGACTTTTGTCGATGGGAAAATTGCAAAAGATGTGATGAATGAGCAGCCTACGATCCCTAGTCTTGCTGATACAGAGTTTGCTGACTTAAATACGACTGAGGTGATTTAATGTTATTAAGTGTATTCATGTTAGCGTTGCGTTCGGTTAGACGTAACTTGCTACGATCATTTTTGACCATACTTGGTATTGTGATTGGGGTTGCCGCCGTTATTACCATGGTGACATTAGGTAATGGCGCTACCCAAGCCATCAAGACACAAATTTCTAGCCTTGGTACTAATTTATTGATGGTGAATCCTGGTCAGCGCCAACCCGGTGGCGGTGGGGGCGGAGGCGGCGTACCGCAATTCACGGAGGCAGATGCTGTCGCTATACAATCAGAAATTGGCGGTGTTGCTGCGGTTGCACCACAGGGTCGCAGTAGCGTGAAGGTTATCGCCAATGGTCGAAATTGGTCTAGCACCGTCTATGGCAGTACTAATGCATGGTTTCTCACAGGTAATTGGAAACTGGCTAGCGGCCGTATTTTTGATCCAGAAGAACAAACTGCTGGCGCAGCGGTTTGCGTGATTGGTGAAACGGTTCGCCGAGAACTATATGCGGGAAAAGTAGGGCAAACTGGCCTTGGAGAACAATTGCGAATTAAGCAGTTTTCATGCACGGTCGTTGGTATTCTGAACGCTAAAGGTCAAGGCGGTATGGGTGACCAAGACGATGTGGTACTTGTGCCATTGCATACCCTTCAGCGCCGCGTGACGGGTAGTTTAAAAGTCAGTACGCTTCTGGTTTCAATGGAAGACGGCAGAGATAGCGGCCCATTAAAATCCAGCCTGCGTGATTTGCTACGTGAACGTCGCAAACTTGCCGAAAATGATGACGATAATTTTAATATTTTCGACACGCAGCAACTTGCCGAAACACTCTCAAGTACTACCAAAGTGATGACCACATTGCTCGGTGCAGTGGCCGCGGTTAGCTTGCTAGTGGGCGGAATTGGCATCATGAATATCATGCTAGTAAGCGTCACAGAGCGTACTCGAGAGATTGGTTTGCGCCTTGCGATTGGTGCGCTGGAGCGAGAAGTCTTGTTGCAGTTCTTGATTGAGGCCGTGGTGTTGTCGGCTTTAGGCGGGCTGATAGGCATCATTATTGCCGCCATCGCCTCTTACGGGCTTTCTATCGTGATGAGTGTGCCGTTTATTTTTGATGTGACAACTAATGCGATGTCGTTTCTATTCTCTGCAGGTATTGGTGTGCTGTTTGGCTACTTCCCAGCAAGACGCGCTGCACAAATGGATCCGATTGAGGCGTTAAGACATGAGTAACGTTGGGGATATGGTGTACTGCTTGCTAAACGTTACTCTTAATCTAAGGCTTAGGCTTTGCTGTCACCTTTTTGAATGGCGAATCCTTTAAGCTGATCAATATCAAATCGGTCTCCTGGATCCTCGCCGACCCACGCAAAGATCAATTTGGCACATCCCTGCTTAATCTTCACAAAGATTTGATGCATTAACTCGTAGCTGATTTCGATTTGCTGCTCTACGGCGAAGCAATCTTTCAATACTACGAGCTTCCCATGCCATTCGGGTGTGAATACGCCTTTAGTGTGAAGTATGGAGTTTCTAATGCACCGAAGGTCTCCCAAGATTTCACATTTAACATCTTTGGCCGCAACACCAGTTTCCTTTGCAAGTCGCGGTCGTATTTCGTCTTCCCAATAGGTGAATATGAATACGATGACGGAATAAGATAACTGTCGCTGATTGATTCCATCTAGAGAGTTTTCTTGGATAAAGTTTTCTGCGGTAACTATTCGCGAATGAATAACATCTGGACGTTGAGGGTCTTCAAAGCTTTGATGTGTGATAACTTGGTCACCTCGGGCATCCTTCTTTTGAGACTGCGCTCTTAAAACCCTCGCAACCTGCCTTTCCATTTGGATTTTAGCTCCAGAAAATCCGGCTATCGAATTCATGTAAACACCGACTTGAAGGTTGATAAAGTCAATAAACTCTTTAACGACATCATCGTATTCCACGTTTCTATATGCCTAATAATATTGTGAATGTTAATTTTGACATGTAATTTTCTTTTTAATTTGTATAGATAAGTGTTGGTCTATCCGTATAGTAATTAATGGCGAGTATGGATGCAATTTATAACATCGAATTCTATTAAGTTTTTAATGAGACTCACTGCTTTAACGCAGCCTGTATAACCTCAGCCAACTTGCTTCCATACTCCGTAATATGCTCTGTGGCGGAATACGCATAGCCGATAATCAAGCCTTTTTCAGTACTTTCTCCCATGCAGTAGTGCGATAGCGGATAAACGCGTAAGCCTTGTGCTGAAGCTAACTCAGCTATATGCACGTCGTCGCATATTGAGTCAAACTCCACGACTAAGTGCAGCCCAGAATCTACAGTAGAAAGCCGTGCACCTACCGTGGCGATTGGTGCTAACGCGGCTTGCAGTAAACGTCTGCGTTCACCGTATATTTGTCGCAATCTTCTGATGTGGCTGGCGAAATGGCCTTCTTCGATGAAGTCTGCCAGTGCGGCTTGAATAACTACTTGTCCGGGTCGTTGTAGTTCATATAAGCCACTTTTAAAGCTTTCTACTAAATTGGGTGGCACCACTAAATAACCTAAGCGAATACCCGGGTACATGACTTTTGAAAACGTGCCTAAATAAAGTACGCGACCATTTTGATCCATGCCTTGTAAGGATGAAATTGGGCGACCTTCAAAGCGAAACTCGCTGTCGTAATCGTCTTCAATAATCCATGCTTTGCAGTTTTGCGCATAATCCAACAATAAGCGGCGGCGGCCATAACTCATGACCATACCTTTTGGGTATTGGTGCGATGGCGTGGTGTAAATCAAGCGCGGTGTAGTTCGGTAATCTTTAGTGCTCGGCGCCATGCCTTCTTTGTCAACGTTGACGGGGTGAAGTTGCAGGCCGTTCACCTCCAATACACGTCGAGCAGCCCAGTAACCCGGATTTTCTACCCATGCACAATCGCCGTGGTCTGTGAGTAAGCGTGCACATAAATCGATTGATTGTTGAGTGCCTGAGGTAATCAGCACTTGGTCGTACGTGAGGTTAACCGCACGCGATACACGTAAATAATCGGCAATCGCTTTGCGTAGTGGCAAGTAGCCGCCATCATGACTGGAGTCGAGTAGTGCAGGGTCTGGTGTGCGCCATTGCCGATTGAGTAATCGACGCCAGAGTGCATAAGGAAAACCTGCGTAATCGTCTTCACCGGGTGTAAAAGGTTGAACCTCATTATGAACTCTTGCTTGCGATTGATGCTCTTTTATAGCGCCACATGCTGCCAATCCACGCTTAGATAGCCCAATAGAATCTTCAAGTTTTACATAGGTATTTTCTGCGTTGGATTCAACTATCAGCTCGGCTGATTTCTCTTCCTCAATACTGTTATTAGCAATGCTTTTTGAAAAGCCATCGTGCTTATTGTAGGTAACGTAGGTGCCGCTACCAGTTTGCGATGCAACATAACCTTCATCCAGTAATTGTTCAAAAGCAGCTAGTATGGTGTTACGTGATACGGTTAAATCTTCTGCCAAACTTCTTGTGGAAGGTAAGCGCTCGCCAGCGGATAAAATTTGTGTGGTAATCGCGCGGCGAATCACTTCGTAAATACGCCTGTGGTTGGGCATACGCACGGGGAAGTCTGAGTGGTTAAGTTGCGTTAATAGCCATTCTGAAAGCACAAGTTGTTTCATGAAGTTGAGTATTCCAAGTGTGTGTAGCCGTGCTAAGTGTGACAAAGTGGTTCTATCTAAATAATCTAAATGGCTCTTGTTGCATTACCAATTTTAGGAATAGTATACTTAGCAATGAGGCAATGCAAATCTGCAAATGATGACAACAAAACGTAAACCAATAGTTTTAATCCCTGCGGATGTTAAGCCGCTAGGCGAACATCCATTTCATGTGGTGGGTCATAAGTATTTAGTAGCGGTTGCAGAAGCCGCTGGTGCATTGCCTTTAGTGGTACCTGCAATCGGTGATTTATTAGAGATTGAAGCTTTGTTAGACATTGCTGATGGTATTTTATTAACAGGGTCAGTTTCAAATGTACATCCTTCACACTTCGACCAAGAAGTACACAATCCCGCATTGCCATTAGACCCCGCACGCGATGCGCTTACCTTAAAACTCGTGCAAGCAGCCATTAAAGCCGAAGTGCCTTTATTGGCTATTTGTCGTGGTTTTCAAGAAGTGAACGTTGCGTTTGGCGGTAGTTTGCATCAAGCGGTGCATGAAATATCTGGCTTGAATGATCATAGAGAAACTAAAGATGTTCCCATCGATATTCAATATGCACAGGCACATTTGATTGACTTAGTGCCTGATGGTCAGCTGGCTAAAATCGTTGATGCAAAACAGATGATGGTGAACTCCTTACATGGTCAAGGTGTAGATAGACTTGGCGATGGTTTAGTGGCAGAAGCCTATGCGCCAGATGGTTTGGTAGAAGCCATACGCGTAGCAAAAGCAAAAGCCTTTACTTTGGCTGTGCAATGGCACCCAGAGTGGAAAGTGATGGAAAATCCACAGTATTTGGCCATTTTCAAGGCATTTGGCGATGCCTGTAGATTCCGACTGAGAAGGCACGAACCACCAGATTAACGCTTAAAAGATGCGGAAAATAAAAATACATCAATAAGTAGTTAATAAAGCAGTACAGGAGAATAAAAATGTCAGAACATGTAGCAATGAACCACGTTGATATGGATAAGTGGTTGACGGAAAACAACATTACCGAAATTGAATGTTTGGTGCCAGATTTAACAGGTGTAGCACGCGGCAAAATTTTACCTCGCGAGAAGTTTTCAACAGACCGTGCTATGCGTCTGCCAGAAGCTGTGTTTGGCATGACAGTAACAGGTGAATCACCTGATGGTAATGAAGGCTATGACCGCGTATTTGGTGTGACCGATAAGGACATGGTGCTTATTCCAGACCCAACTACACTTAGACTGGTGCCTTGGGCAGTAGACCCAACTGCGCAGGTGATTATGGATTGCGTAGACCATAACGGTAAGTCCATTGATTTTGCGCCTAGAAACGTGCTTCGCCGCGTGACTAATTTATACAAAGATTTAGGCTGGACGCCGATTGTGGCGCCAGAGCTAGAGTTTTATTTACTTGAGCGTAATCCAGATCCTGATATTGCATTAAGCCCGCCAGTAGGCCGTAGTGGCCGCAAAGAGACCAGCCGCCAGTTATACAGTATTGATGCGGTGAATGAGTTTGACCCATTATTTGAAGATATTTACGACTATTCAGCACTCATGGGTTTGGAGTTGGATACGCTGATTCATGAGTTTGGCGCAGGGCAAATGGAGATTAACTTTTTGCATGATGAGCCGATGATTTTGGCGGATAAATCATTCTTCTTTAAACGTTTATTACGTGAAGCGGCGATGCGTCATGGCATGTACGCAACTTTTATGGCTAAGCCCATGCAGCACGAGCCAGGCTCTGCCATGCATATTCACCAAAGTGTGATTGATACTCAAACTCAAAAAAATATCTTTAGTAACCCTGATGGCACCGCTTCCCCCATATTTTTTCACTACATTGCAGGTTTGCAAAAATACTTACCTGCCGCCATGGTGTTGTTAGCGCCTTATGTAAATTCATATCGCCGCATCGTACGAAATGGTGCCGCGCCGATTAACATTGAATGGGGCTACGATAACCGCACTGTGGGCATTCGTGTGCCAATTTCTGAGCCAGCAGGTCGCCGTATAGAGAATCGCGTGGTGGGCGCTGACGCAAACCCATACCTAGCAATGGCTGTTACCTTGGCTTGTGGGTATTTAGGAATCAAAGAAAAGCTTAAGCCAACGGAAGTTACCACAGGCAGCGCTTACGCCTCTGACTATCAATTACCACGTGGTTTGTCTGAAGCGATACGTGAGCTAGAAAACTCACAAGCTTTACACGAGGTGCTAGGCAAAAATTTCGTGGATGTGTACTTAGCCGTTAAAGATGCCGAGCATGACGAGTTTATGCGCGTGATTAGCCCGTGGGAGCGCGAGCATCTGTTAATGCATGTTTAAAAGCATTTAGTGTAGTTAAAAGTAGATCGGAGCGTAACCTGAGCTACAAGAAGTACTCATTTATCTGAATTGAGAAAGTTATGATCAATACTAAAGAAATCCAAGCAATAGATTCAGCGCATTACATGCATCCTTTTACCGATCATAAAAGTTTGTCGGATAAAGGCTCACGTATTATTACTAAGGCGGATGGCATCTATATTTGGGATTCCACTGGTGAAAAAATCTTAGATGCGATGTCCGGTTTGTGGTGTGTAAATGTTGGCTATGGGCGTAAAGAGTTAGTAGATGCGGCTGCTAAACAAATGCTAGAGCTTCCTTACTACAATAGTTTTTTTCAAACGACCAACGTTCCGGCAGTGAAACTTGCAGAGAAAATCATCAAGCTGGCTGGTGATGATTACAGCCATGTATTTTTTAGCAGTTCTGGTTCTGAGTCTAACGATACCAATGTGCGTATGGTGCGCCATTATTGGGCAACGCTGGGTCAGCCAGAGCGGACGGTGATTATCAGCCGCAACAACGCTTATCATGGCTCAACATTGGTTGGTTCGTCTCTTGGAGGCATGGAAGGTATGCATGCGCAAGGCGGCATGATTTCAGGCATAGAGCATATTGAACAGCCATACCATTACGGCATGGCGCCAAATCAGGATAGAGACGCATTTGGGATTGAGGCTGCGGGTTGGTTAGAGAAAAAGATACTGGAAGTTGGTGCAGATAAAGTCGCTGCATTTATAGGGGAGCCTGTGCAAGGTGCTGGCGGTGTGATTATTCCACCTAAAACTTACTGGCCAGAGATTCAACGTATCTGTGATAAATACGGCATTTTGCTGATTTGCGACGAAGTGATTTGTGGTTTTGGTCGCCTAGGTAAATGGTTTGGTTCGCAATTGTTAGGTTGCAAACCCGATTTGATGACGTTTGCCAAAGGCGTGACTTCTGGCTACATTCCTTTAGGTGGCGTAGTAGTGGGTAAGCGCGTGGCTAAAGTGTTGATTGAGCAGGGTGGTGAGTTTAATCATGGCTATACCTACTCAGGGCACCCAACCGCCTGTGCTGTGGCATTGGCGAATATTGAAATTATGGAGCGCGAAGGCTTAGCCGACAAAGTGCTTAATGAAACAGGCCCATATTTAGCGCAGAAATATGCCGAGCTAGCCAAACACCCATTGGTTGGCGGCGCAGAAACACTAGGATTAGTCGCTGGTTTCGTGCTGATGAAAGACAAAGCAACCCACGTACATTTTGATGAAGAAGTAGGAGTAGGTATGATTTGCCGTGGCCATTGTTTTGCCAATGGCTTGATTATGCGTGCGGTAGGTGATCGCATGATTATTGCGCCACCATTAGTGATTACTAAAGCGCAAATTGATGAAATGGTTGCTTTAATTCAGAAATGTCTAGATGCGACATTGGCTGATTTGAAAAAGCAGGGAATTATGTAATTAAGCCGCGAATTAAATGTGGTTGTAGTTGAAGACATATTGTAAGATTACTTTGAATCTATTTGGTCAGCATAAGGGGTTTTATAGCGCAAAAGATGGTGCAAATTTTTAGCAAAACTTTCTCAGTCACTCACTAATATAAGGGGTTAATGAATATGAATTTATCTTATAGTAAATACTTGCTAGGCATGGCGATTATTACTGGTCTAGCTACGGTTTCTTGTAGCAAATCTGACAACAACACTACTGCTGAAGCCGCCAAGCCAACAGTTGCAGCGGCTAGCGAGCCTGAAGAAAAAATCCTCAATATTTATAACTGGTCAGACTATATTGCACCAGATACGATAGCCAATTTCGAGAAAGAAACAGGCATTAAAGTACGTTACGACGTGTTTGATAGCAATGAAATTTTGCATGCAAAACTGATTGCTAAAAATACAGGCTATGACATCGTAGTGCCAGGTTCTAATTGGGCCAAACTGCAAATTGATGGTGGTTTATTTCAAAAACTAGATAAATCTAAACTACCTAATTGGAAAAACCTAGACCCAGGCATTTTGAAACAAATGGCAGAGCTGGATCCAGGTAACACTTATTTAATCGACTGGATGTGGAGTTATAACACCGTTGGAATTAACGTAGATAAAGTTAAAGCTGCACTTGGGGACACGCCTATGCCAGACAATGCTTGGGATTTAGTGTTTAACCCAACTTACACCAGCAAATTAAAATCATGCGGTATTACGTTTTTAGACACCCCAGCCGATGTATTCCAGGCTGCTTTACATTATTTGGGTAAACCAGTTTATACGGGTACACCAGAAGATTACCAAGCAGCATTTGATATGCTAATGAAAGTGCGCCCAGACATTAAAAAATTCAATTCTGGCGGTCAAATTGATGACTTAGCAAGCGGTAATATTTGTGTAGCCTATGGTTGGGCGGGCGACTTTAACTTAGCGCATAAGCGCTCAATTGAAAATAAAGCTGAGCAAAATATCCAAGCCTTGGTACCAAAAACAGGTGGTTTAATGTTTATGGACACAATGGCTATCCCCGCTGATGCCAAACATCCAAACAATGCACACCTCTGGATGAATTACATCATGCAGCCAAAAGTCACAGCAGCCATCACCAATACAGTGACCTATGCTAACCCTAACAAAGCTGCGACAGAGTTTGTTGATGAAGAAATTAAAAACAACAAATCGATTTTCT
>Ga0208125_100132_pt1 | contig 71404 bp, 69 predicted proteins | sample LakWasM128_HOW14_2_FD_183938 | JGI IMG/M metagenome (GOLD analysis project Ga0208125, IMG submission 183938) | Freshwater sediment methanotrophic microbial communities from Lake Washington under simulated oxygen tension - Sediment Metagenome... | ecosystem: Environmental > Aquatic > Freshwater >...
CGGATGCCGGCTCGGCCAGTGCGGTGAGTGCCGAAGGCTCTTGCAGCATAGAGGTCACTACGCTGGATATATCGGTTAGCGACAAGGTGAGCTTTATCAAGATGGATCTGGAAGGCTGGGAGCTGAAAGCACTGGAAGGGGCTAAGCAACATATCCTGGAAGACCATCCCAAACTGGCCATCTCGGTATATCACAGTGCATCAGATTTCTGGCGTATCCCGGAATATATCTTCAGCATTCGCCAGGACTATGACATCTACCTGCGCCACTACACCGAAGGCTGGTCTGAAACCGTGATGTTTTTTGTGCCTAAAGCCAATTCATAATTTAACTGGAATATTGATATGACTGCCCGATTGATTACCAAAGAAGTAATGACGAAAGAAGTGATGAACAAGCCAGTTGAAAACATCCTGGAAAATGGCGTGCACGAGATCCGCCCCAAGGTGTTGTTTAAAAAAATCGAGGCGGCCTATCCTGATAGCAACGTGATGTTCAGCGTGAGCATCCCCTCCAGTGCCATAGGCGGCATGACCCTGCTGGAAAGCTCGATACTGGTGACGCTGGCCAAGCTGATTTCACCAGCTGAGTTTTTTGAGTTTGGCACCTATATGGGTGCGACTAGTGTGTTGCTCGCGGTGAACTCATCTGCGCAGGCCAGGATCACCACGGTTGACCTGGAGCCGGAAACCGTTGAACTCAGTGACAGCAATGACGATGCGCTGATACTGCAGGACGACGTTGAAAACGATAACTACCTGCGCCGCATGTTTGCCGAGAAAGGCGCGTTTTATATCGACCGTGCCGATGATACAACCAAAGGAAAAATACATCGCATGTATCACGACAGCCGTACGCTCGATCCAGTCAAGCAAGGCTTGAGCAACCGTTTCGAGTTTATTTTTATCGATGGTGGCCACGATTATGAAACCGTACGTATTGATACGGAAAATGCATTGAAAATGGCGAAAGAGGATGCCGTGATCATCTGGCATGATTACCGCTCAAAAATCCATGGCGACGTCACCAGCTTTGTTGATGACTTCAGTAAAGAGCACCCGATTATTCATGTGCAAAACACCATGCTGGCCTTTATGCTGAAGGGGAAGCTCAGGAGCATGCTGTGAGCGTAGAGGATAAGCGGCAAGACCAAATCGACTGGTATCGCACCCCGGTTGATCAGCAGCAGCTTGCGGCTTTGACCAGGCGCAGCGACTGGCAGGGTTTTATTCATGTCCTTGGCCATCTGCTATTGCTGTTGACCACCGGGGCTATTGCTTATTGGGCCTATCTCGGGCATCACTACCTGCTGGCGGCGGCAGTGCTGTTGGTGCACGGCAGCTGCTACTCATTCTTGGGATGGGCTGGGGCCGGCCATGAATTAGTGCATCGCACTGTTTTCAAGACCAGGTTTTACAACGATTTTTTTCTGTTCCTTTTCGCCTTTCTCACCTGGAACAACTACGTGTATTTTCGTGCCAGCCATACCCGGCATCACAAGGCCACGGTTTTTGACAAGCTGGATGGGGAGGTCAGGTTGCCGCAGACCTTCCGTTACACAGACTGGATTTGGTCGCTCACTTTCAACTTGCCTGCGTGCTACCGCGCTGTGCGGATTGTAGTGGAGAATAGCGTTGGGTTGATCAAGGGCAAGTGGGGTGCCATGCTATTTCCTGAGGCTGATACCATGGCGCGTCGTCGGGTAGTCAACTGCGCCCGCATGGTACTTTTTGGTCACATCGCACTTGCCGCAAGTTTTGTGATCAGCGGTCACTGGCCTTTACTTTTTATTGTGACTTTTGCACCCTTTATTGCAGACTGGCTGAACAAGTTTTTGGCACTGGCACAGCACTCCGGCATGCAGGCCAACGTGGTCGATTTCAGGTTGAATAGTCGTACGGTGTTGTTGCATCCTTTCCTGGCATTTTTGTACTGGCAGATGAACTACCACGTGGAGCACCACATGTACCCAGGTGTTCCCTTTTTTAGCCTGAAGGCGCTGCGGCAGCAGCTGGAATATGACTTGCCGCCAGCCATAGTCGGCATGCCGTCGCTGTTGCGCGCAATGGTGGCTATCAAGGCGCAACAGGAATCCGGCGCACCAATAAATTCTGGCGCACCAATAAAATCTATAGGTCATCTACAAAAGGAAATGCCATGAGCAACCTGCAGCAAGTCGCTAGCGTCAAGCCCACCCTGATTTTCCCTGCAGGCATGCCACGTTCACTGGACTATCTGGAGAGATGCAAGCGGGAAGGGCAGCCGGTGATCGGCTCCTCGTCGTTAGCCTATGACATTTCTAGGGATAAGTATCCGGCCTGGTCCTACCTGCCTTATATCACCGAGCCGGAGTTCAATGACGCGCTCAGGGATGCCATATCGGAGCACGATATCGGCGGAATTTACACGCCCAACCCTGTGGCCTGGAGTTACCTCAACCGCGCACTGAAAGATATCAACCCGAATATTTCGCTGGTGAATGAGTGGCCAGTCTCCGATGAGTTGAGCGGCTACCGTGCCGCCACCAGCCATGCCAGCCAGCTGCTTGAGCAGCCTTTGGCGCTGGCCTCAAGCCTGGTTGCTAAACCAACCATCTCGCAACTGGAGATCGCCACGCTATTCCGCCATGGCAACGTGATTCCCGGCATGTGTGATGACGAAAAAATTAGTGCCTTGTGCGAGATTGCTCGATTCACCACCAAGGGAGATGTGGTTGAGATAGGGAGCTGGTGGGGAAAGTCAGCCTTTATCCTGGCTCGGCTGGCGCAATGTTATGGCATCGGTAAAACCTTGTGCGTAGATCCCTGGTCCAGCGAGCATGCGGTGCAGAATGATGAAGCCGGCCTGGTGGATAGCTGTATCCAGCATTATGATTGTGAAGAAGCGGTGCGCGTGTTTGAAATGAACTTGCTGCCGTACAGCAAAAACGATATCAACTATCTGCGCATGCCCTCAACGCTAGGGGCCAAACATTATGGCGAACATAAGAATGCGACAACCGTGTCATTCGGGTCGACTGATTACCAAGGGAGAATCGCACTCCTGCATATCGATGGCAATCACAGCTACGAAGCGGCAAAAGCCGATGTCGAGGCATGGGCCGGCTATGTGGTTGCTGGCGGCTGGATTGTGGTTGATGACTACGTATGGCCCTACGGCGATGGTCCGAAAAGAGCGGGCGATGAATACCTGGCGGAGAATCTGGACAGGATCAGCTCGGCTTTTGTGATGGGGACTGCCTTGTTCTTGCAACTGGCAGTTTAATTAACCTGTCTTGACTAAATTAACGGATCTCAAATAGTTGAGGCAATCCACTAACGCTGCTGCTGAGCATCCATGATTTGTGACAGGTTGGTTTCGATCCAGTCAGCCAATGCTTCAACCCGCTTTCCAACCTCTTGTCCAAGCGGTGTCAGGCTATATTCTACGTGTGGTGGCACAACCGGGTAGGACTTGCGTACCACAAAACCGTCAGCTTCCAGCCATTGCAAAGTCTGGGCGAGCATTCTTTCACTCACCCCATTTACCTTTCTGCGCAGATCGCTGAATCTGTGCGTTCCGCCTAGTAAGGCGATCAGAATCAATACTCCCCAACGGCTTGTAACGTGTTTGAGCACCTCACGAGATGGGCATTTCTCAGAAAATACCTCCCCCCTCAGCATCAAGCTGGATAGGGTGGGTGGAGGCATTGCTACATCAATATCGTCTTTATGCATGGTACTTACCTTTTTGTGCGTACTTACTAAAAGTTAGTTTGGTTGCTAGTATGCCAGTTGTTTTTAACTGCATATAGGAATTAATCATGATCGTTATCACTGGCGCTACTGGTCAACTTGGCCGTCTAGTTATCGAAGAACTGCTCAAAAAACTGCCCGCGAATGAAATAGTTGCGGCTGTGCGTAATCCAGCCAAGGCTGCAGATTTGGCTGCGCGGGGTGTACAGGTGAGAGCGGCCGACTACAACCTTCCAGCCACACTCGACGCAGCGTTTCAAGGCGCCACCCAACTGCTGCTGATCTCGTCCAGCGAGATAGGGCAGCGCGTGCCGCAGCATCGCAATGTAATCGATGCGGCCAAGCGCGCTGGTGTAAAACTAGTGGCCTATACCAGTGTGTTGCGTGCCAATACCTCGCCATTGGGGCTAGCCACAGAACATAAAGAAACGGAGGCGCTGTTGAAAGCTTCAGGCATTCCCCATGTGTTGTTACGCAATGGGTGGTATAGCGAAAACTACATCGCCAGTGTGCCAGCCGCATTGCAGCATGGTGTGTTTATCGGCAGTGCTGGTGATGGCCTGATTGCCTCTGCGGCACGTGCAGACTACGCTGCCGCTGCGGCGGCGGTGCTGACTAGCGCTAACCAGGCTGGCAAGGTCTATGAGTTGGCTGGGGATGAAGCCTATACGCTAACCGACTTGGCGGCAGAAATCACGCGCCTGTCAGGAAAAACCGTGGTTTACCAGAATCTGCCAGAAGCCGGTTTCAAGAGCGCATTGGTGGGGGCTGGCTTGCCTGAACCGCTGGCTGGTTTGTTGGCGGCATCAGATACTGCTGCTTCCAAAGGCGCCTTGTTTGATGACGGCAAGCAATTGAGCCAACTGATAGGACGTCCGACGATTCCGCTTACAAAGTTAATCAACTCTGTTTTGAACTAAGGTTTCATCAATGGACATAAGGCACGTTAGGTAATAACGTGCCTTATGTACTATCGTCTTTTGTAATTTACCTGCTAAACAATTACTGCCCTAAGCGTCTTCCAAAACTCACCGCATAGGCTGCAGGGCGTGCTAGCAATATTGGGTCTTCAGAGGGTGCTATACCATCTACCAACGCAAGCGGATTGTACATAGTGTTTTTTTCAAACCTTACACCATCAGCATCTACGTTCTTAAGCGTGAGCGTACCCAGCTCAACTTGTTTTCTCGTGTCAGGCCAGACCACAGTCGGGTCATTCACTGCATCGCCTTTATCAGCCAGTTGCACGGTAATTTTAAATTTGGCTGGCGCTTTGCTTAGGCGCATCGGCAGTTCATCTACCAAATAATTGGGTGCGGCTTTAGACGCTTCTTCTTTTGTTAGAAACTCCGCCCCATTGACTGGGGTAATGCGGTAACGGCCGTACTGAGTTTCACCTTTTGCATTGGTGAACTTGAATGCATTTACCCCATAAAAAGCTTCTGTCGCAAAGCTCACAGGGGCAGGCTTGGGCATTTGTACAAAAGCAAGTGCGGCAGGGTGTGTGCCTAAAAACTGCTCAATGGGCGTTGGTTTTGCAGCATTTGGGCCACTTGCGGCAACTGCATTAAGCAAGCCTAGAAAATCTTCTGGTTGTGCAGCAGGAAAGCCATTGGTAGAAATGCTGACAATATCCGTAGATGTTCCATCCGGTAATTGAAAGCGAATAGCTATGCCCTTGGGGAAGGCATTGCCATCCGCATCTGGAATCGTTGGCAGGCCGGTGGCATCTGAGAAACGCACAGTCACCGGGCTGGGTGTTGTTTGTAAATGCGCAGCTTTACTTAATCCGGCTGCGGATTTTGCGGGTACAAACTCACCTTGTACCACAATGCCTTTTGCATGATTGGCGCGGTAACCTTTGTGTGGCCCGCCTGATAACTTGGTGAGCGTGTTCACAATTTGCTCGACTACTGGCTTATCGCTCTCGGCTACCGGTATATCCTCTGCATATACGTTAGCAATGTTTAAAGCTAGCGCGGTAAGCGCAATATTTTTAATATTGAGTAATGTGCGTTTTGTTTTCATGGTACGGTCCTTAGTAGTTAAATGAAAAGGGTATGGAAATGAAAAATTTGTTTCTAATCTATGTGTTGCTTCTAAGCGCTGCTAACTTAAAGTGATGCTAAATTCTTGAGTAGGTTGGTCCTCAATAAAATGAGTTGTTGGTTTAATGTTTGTAGCTCGGTTAGCGTACAGCCAGTGCTGCAAGCAATTTGCGGATGCACATCCGCCGCTTGTGTTTTCAACTGTTTGCCTTGCTCTGTGAGCGTGATAATCACTTTGCGCTCGTCTTCAATGGCGCGTTGACGTTGTATGAGCCCCAGTTTTTCTAAACGCTTAAGAAGCGGGGTGAGCGTGCCTGAATCTGAAAATAATCGTTCACCGATGTTGTTGACGGTCACGCCATCTTTCTCCCATAGCACCAATAACACCAAATATTGCGGATACGTCAGCTTGAGCTTTGCCAGCAAGGGCTTATAGGTCTTGGTCATACTCAATGATGCTGAGTAAAGCGCAAAGCACAGCTGCAAATCTACATTCAAGACTTTAGCTGTTTGAGTGTTTGTAACTGGGGTGGCTGTATTGATCATGTGCGTATAATAGCTAACAATTAAATTGTGTGCAATATAATTGTTGTGATTTAAAAAGCGAATAAGAACATCACGGGTTGCAAAAAGTGTTTATTGGCTTTTAAGCCAGGGGTTTGCAGGCCAGCAAAAGGCCTAGATCTTCAAGCAGTTTTTTCCTGGGTGGTTTTTCCGCCAGATTAACGCAATGGTACGGCTGGGGTTTCCGATGAGCAGTTAGCCCGGCTCTAGGCCCACACCTCAAGGGAAAGGTATCCTTTTTGCTAAACACAAACCGCCCGTACTTGCACAATATCCGTAGCCCCCTGTAATACTTTAGATATGCCATCCTGCTTGAGGGTGCGCATGCCGCTGGCAAGGGCTTCGTGTACCAGATCGGTGACTGGGGCGCGTACCTGGATGAGGTGCTTGAGGGTGGGGTTGATGGTCATCAGTTCATATAGCCCCAAACGGCCTTTGTAGCCGGTCTGGTTACACGCGCTGCAGCCTTTGCTACGGTAAAGAGTGAATTTCCCCTCGTGCTTGTGGGTGTTGTCCCAATCTTGGAGGATGTCATCTTTGTTCCAGCTAGTGCCTTCGATGTACTCCAGCGCAAGTTCCTCAAGTTCGCTATCTTCCGGGGTGTAAGCTTCCTTGCATTTGGGGCAGAGCGTTTTTGCCAGGCGTTGTGCCAGAATCGCCAGTAGTGCGTCGGCAAAGTTAAATGGGTCCATGCCTAAATCCAGCATACGCACGATACTTTCCGGGGCGCTGTTGGTATGTAATGTAGAAAGCACCAAGTGCCCAGTGAGCGAGGCTTCAATGCCTATTTTCGTGGTTTCCTGGTCGCGCATTTCACCGACCATGATGACATCGGGGTCTGCCCGCAGAAAGCTGCGCATAGCGCCGGCAAAAGTCCAGCCTATCTTGGCATTGACCTGAACCTGGCGTAATCCGGCCTGGGTAATTTCAACCGGGTCTTCCGCTGTCCAGATTTTTCGATCCGGGGTGTTGATGTGGCCCAGCAACGAATGCAGGGTGGTGGTTTTACCGGAACCGGTGGGCCCGCAAACCAGTATCAAGCCATAAGGTTGTGCGATGAGTTTTTTGAGAGCCGCCAGCTTGTCCGGGTCTATGCCCAGCTTATCCATAGGTACCGGCTTGGCAGCAGCCAGTACACGCATCACCACATCTTCCAACCCGCCAGCAGTGGGGATGGTGGCAACACGCAGCTCTACATTGGCCGGGCCGAACTGCTTGAAATCCAGCTTGCCATCCTGCGGTTTGCGGCGCTCCGAGATATCCAGTTGCGACATAATTTTGATGCGCGAAATGAGCGCATTGCGGAAGTTGGAGGGAATTTCCAGATAAGCCACCAGCGAACCATCCTTACGGAAGCGCACACGGGTATTCTTCTTATCCGGGTAGGTTTCGATATGAATATCAGAGACACCATCGCGGTAAGCATCCAGGATCATTTTATTCACCAGTTGCACCAGTGTATTGTCGGATTCGGTGACCTGCTTCTCCTCAATATGTTCCCTGTCGCTGTCTTCCGTGAATAGCCTGGTTGCCAGGTCATTGATGCCTAGCTCTTCACTGCCTGGCAAGTCAAAGTTATATTCAGTATCTTTTGAATGTGCGCCAGAGCCATCACCATAACAGGTGGCAATTGCGCTCTGGATATCTTCACGCGAAGCCATGGCTGGCAATACCTTCATCTGTGTAGTGAAACGCAGCTCCTCGATGGCACGTATGTTCATGGGGTTTTCCAAAGCAACCACCAATGAACCTTCATAAATGCATAACGGCATCAGCATTTCTTTTTTTGCCAACGCTGCTTTGACCAGGCTGGTAGCGTTGAGGTCGAAATTGAATTGCGCAAGGCTGACATAGGGAATGCTCAGCTTTTTGGCCATGGCGCCTTTCAGTGTGCGCTCGTCAATGACGCCCATTTGCAGCAGTATCTGGCCCAGTGGCGTCTGGCGATTTTCTTTTTGTTTTTCCAGTGCTTCGCTGAGCTGGTCTTGTGTCAGCAGCTCCAGCTGTATCAGGGCTTCGCCCAATTTGAGGATAGGCTGATTTTCCTGATACTGAATTGCCTGGGTTAATTGCTCAACCGAGATAATCTGGTTTTCCGATAAGTAATCGCCGATGCGCTGGGTACGCAGATCCGTCTGATGCTTTAGCGCTACTTCAATATCGTCCTTGCTGGCCAGTTTGTCCTCCAGCAGAATTTCACCTATCAACTGGCCGACCTTGTAGCTTTTGATGGAATGCCTGGGAATGAAGCAGGGCACTACTTTTTCATTCTTGGTGACCGGGTAGAGATATAAACCATGCGCCGTGCTGATATGGCCGATGGTATAGCCGACAATGAGTTCGTTATCTGCAAACTCTACGCTGTAGGTCTGGCGTTCGAGTGCGGGCAGTAATTCACCTGCGAGTACTTCAAGGAAGCCCTGCTCACGCAGGAGTTCTTGTGGGTGCAGTAGTTGTATACTTTTCACCTGCTGCAAGTTAAGCGGTTCGCTGCTATCGCTATCTTTGGGCTGAATGATGACCACGGATTGATCCAGCGAAAGCTCTTTCAATCGGCCGATGATTTTATCGCCATTGTTATAATAAATGAGGCAACTTTCTGTAGCAGCAGCGTCGCTATTTGGAGCGAAACTAAAATAAGGTGGCGCCGGCCATTCGAAAGCAGGTTTAATCATGACATACTCCATATTCACTATGCGCTCGATTGTAGTAGCATCTGCTATGAACTCTAAGCCGAAACAGTCATGGATTTCAGCGCTATATTGGTGAATTGGCAAGTCTGTCGTTGCACACAGCAGCGCTATAAGCTACATGGCGGCTCACACTGTGTAATGACCGCAAAATTTATGCACATATATAAAGGTAACAAGATTGTCCTCATTACCCGATAGCCGCAAATTGCTGGATGCCCTCATGCTGGGGGTCTCGGATGAGATATACCTGATAGACGCCTCCACGCTGGAGCTTGTGTATGCAAGCGAGAGTGTGATGAAAAATTCCGGCTGTAACCTGGAAGGCCTCAAGCAGCACAGCCTGGATAGTTTACTGGGGGTCAGCCAGCAGACATTGCAGGTCCACGTGAGCTGCCATCGCGATCAGACGCACTTTATTGATCTGTTGCCGGATCAGGCACCATTCAGCGGCAACATTAATAATGACCAGTTGCGGGTCATGCTCATGCAGACAGGTGATGAAGAGTATGTGCTCATTATCAAGAATGACTTCTCTTCCAAAGAGGAGGCCATGCAAGCACTAAGCGAGAGTGAATCCCGCTTTCAGGCCATCGTTTCCAATACTCCCGGCTTGGTGTTCCAGTTTCAGCTGGATCATGAAGGCGAAATATCCTTTGTCTATCTCAGTGAGGGATGTAATGCGCTACTGGGCTTGAGCTCCGAAGAACTCAAGCAGGACCCCAAGCTGTTTTATGCCATGATGAATGCACGCGATCGCACCTCCTTGCGCAAACGCCTGGAGCTTTCCACCATTGAGCTTAGCCTGTTGAACTGGGAGGGCAGGGTATGGATCGATGACTGGCAGGATACCAAGTGGATCAATGTGCGATCTATCCCCAGGGTGCTCAACAATGGCGTGATCCAGTGGGAAGGCATCATGACCAACATCACGCAAAGCAAGAACGAGAAGCATGAAATAGAGCAATCGCGTCGCGACCTGGCAGAGCTGTCTGCGCACATGAACCATATCAAAGAGCAGGAGCGCAGCCGCATTGCGCGTGAAATACACGATGACCTGGGCGGAAATTTAACAGCGATTAAAATTGGTTTATCCTCTATCATTAATCGCCTCAGTACCGACCAGAAAGTGCCTGTGGAACAGGCGCTGAGCCTGGAGTCCATCGTGGATAATACGTTTGAAGCCGTACACCGGATATCCAGTGACTTAAGGCCGAATATACTGGAGCTGGGTATCGTGGCAGCGCTGGAGTGGCAATCGAAAGAGTTTGAGAAGCAGATCGCCATTGCCTGCGAATTTTCATGCAACCAGCCGGATATAAGCGTGAATACCGCTCAGGCGATTACGCTGTTTCGTATATGCCAGGAATCCATGTCCAACATCGCCAAGCATGCAAAAGCTACGCATGCCAGTGTTGATTTGAGCACAAGTGCTAATGAAATCATCATGACGATCAGTGATGACGGCGTGGGCATCAAGCCTAGCGATGCATTAAAAGCCAATTCGTTTGGCTTGCGTGGCATGCAGGAGCGGGTAGCCGCGCTAAATGGCAGTTTTAACATCGCGAAATCAGGCAGGCAGGGCACATGCATTACGATCAGGTTGCCAATTGAGCAGGGTGAGTAATTTCTTGTAACATCAGGATAGTGTTGATACAACTTGGGGTGTAATGAAAGCTAAAACAATTAAGGTCATCATCGCAGATGACCATGCAATTTTAAGAGCAGGGCTTAAGCAGATACTGGCTGAGACAGAAGATATTGTGGTGATTGCAGAGGCTGAAAACGCTGCCGAGGCCATCAAGCTCGGCTGCAAGCCGGATGCCGACGTATTGCTGCTGGATATCTCGTTACCGGACCGCAGCGGTATAGAAGCGCTTAAATACATCAAGCGCGAAAACAGCCACATCGCCGTACTTATGCTATCTATGCACAAAGAAGATCAATATGCCGTGCGTGCACTTAAGTCAGGCGCAGCTGGGTACCTCTGCAAGCAAAGCGCATCGTCAGAGCTGGTGAGTGCCATTCATACCGTGGCTAAAGGCAAGAAATACATCACCGCAGAAGTCGCCGAGATACTCGCCAACCAGGTCGGCATGGAAAACCAGAAAGCCCCGCACGAAACGCTTTCCGATCGCGAGTTCCAGACCCTCACCATGATCGCCTCCGGCCTCTCGGTAGGCGAAATCGCCGATAAATTATCGCTCTCCGTTAAAACCGTCAGCATGTACCGTACACGGCTGCTGGAGAAAATGCAGCTACGCCACAATGCCGAACTGACGCATTATGCGATCAAGAATAAGTTGGTTGATTAAGAGATAAGCCGGAAATCAAGCACCGACTTTTAATGCTAAGCGCTTGACGTAATTACTTTTTAAATTTAGGACATACTAAAAATAGATAGTGATATGAAATTAATAAATAAAGCACTTTTAATTAATCAGAAAAAGCCTCATTTGACGCAAAACAAAGCGTCAAATAGGATGCCTACTTTACGTTAGGCCGCAACATGCCTCTACCCACTTTCTTAGATGCTTTCTGGCCAAATCTCGCTGCTACGCTGATTGGCGTAGTGCTAGGCGTTCCAGTAGCTCTATTGCTTAATGAACGCGTTTTGCATAGTCAGAGAAAACTTCAGGTTTCTGATGCACTTCGCCAGGTTCATAGCGCAATAGACGTTCTTATTGATGCCTGCCGATACAACATCCAACTTCTCGAAAGCATGGCGAAGGAAGCAGAAGTAGGTCGAGTGATGCACAAACCCGACCTAAGAACAACGACTTGGGATGCTGTCGGGTCAATCCTGTCTACTGGGACTTCGGATGCCGTGCTTCTTCAGCTCCTTTCGCATCACTGGCTAAGGTTGCAGAGAATTCAGGCACTTAGTGATGAGATATTTGCAAGAGAGGTCGCAAGGTCGCTACCTGCCTTAAACGACGAAGCGCTGACGCTCGAGTTCTGGAAAAACCTCTACTTCAATGCCTGCGACTTATCAGCGCACGCTGCAGAGGCGATTACTCTGCTGGAGAGAGCGAAAGTTCAGTTGGTGTCTGCGCATGCAGTCTAACCCTTCCATCAAGCGGGACGCGCTAAAGCGCGCCCCTTATGTCAAACGTTAGACCGCACAATCACCAAGGCCTACCTTATGCCATTCCCAAGAGACGTAAGAGACGTCGCCCTAGTAAAGTCGCATCGCAGATGTTGCGTTTGCCATGAGTTTGGCGGTCGCAGTGTTAACGTACACCACATCGTGCAAGAGGCCGACGGTGGCGCCAACGCGCTTGAAAATGCGATATGCCTATGCCTTAGATGCCACGCTGAGGCTGGGCACTTCAACGCTCGTCACCCCATGGGTACAAAGTACTCTCCGGCTGAACTACGAGCCCACCGAGACCAATGGTGGAAACACTGCGAAGATCAACCTAATGAACCGACCGGACTGTTCTTGGACGTTAGCTACAATTCAATCTCAAGGACTGCCGAGGTACATCGCTATCGTCTAATCGCAAACTACACAAATACATTGAGGGATGCTCAAGACGGCTGGAAGTTAAAAGTCTGGTTTCCCGCGTTCCTTCCGCTATTCCCTGACGACTACGATCGTTATGAACGCCGTGTAGATGGCGAAGCATACATTGAGCTTGAATCCTCATCCAACGATCGAGTTTTTCCAGGTGAGCGCATTGAAGTTGTACCGCGCGACTTTCATTTTATCGAGTACGAAGTGAACAACGATGTGTACCACCACCTTCAACGGACGGAGCAAAAGGTCATGTGGAAGTTCTTTACGCCAAACGCGCCTGTTATCGAGGGCGAAAAAGTGCTCATGGAACTTCAGGAGTTCTAAAGCTCGCGTAGGGCGCACTCGTTTACAGTGCGCCGTATGAATCAGCTTAATTAAAAACACCTATGGATTATCGACGCGCATGGCATCCGGGAGGCACCTACTTCTTCACGGTCAATTGTTTGCAACGTCACAACAACGATTTATTGATTCGCCATATTGATGCTTTGCGAGATGCGATTGCCACGGTAAAGAAAACGCACCCATTCATCATTCATGGCTGGGTCGTGTTACCTGAACACCTGCACTGCGTGATTGAGCTGCCTGAAGGAGATGCGGACTTTAAGACGCGCTGGATGTTAATCAAACTGTTGTTCTCCAAAGCTATACCCAAAAACGAACGACGATCTGAGGTGCGCATACAAAGGCGAGAGCGGGGCATATGGCAACGCCGTTATTGGGAGCATTTAATTAAAAATGAGCAGGACTATCAGGCGCACATGGATTATGTGCATATCAACCCTGTGAAGCATGGACTTGTTAAGCGGGTGAATGATTGGCCCTATTCAACGTTTCACAAGTTAGTGGAGCAAGGCATTTACCCCGAAAATTGGGGTGGTGGTATAGAGGGGCAATTACCTTATGAAGATTAAAATACATACGGCGCACTGTAAACGAGTGCGCCCTACGCAGGCAAGACTTAGCTAAAAAGCACTGTCCTGGGAGGCAATACCCGTAAAGGGCATCACCATTCCACTAAGCGCTAAAGCGCTAAGTGGGAGTGCGATATCCATGCGCCTTCCATGGCATCTATTTGTGGGTATAGCTTTTTGCGTAGGATGCGCTAAGGCACGCAGCGCATCGTTCGAGCAGGATAGTAAAGTACGTATCGCAAATGATGCCATCTCTGCATTGGCATAGCCCTCATCAGCAAATTCCACGCATCATTTCAAGATTTAACCTGCTTTCCCCTCTTTGTTAATCCCTTTGTAAACCCCTCTTTTTGGCTACCATAGCTGGAATAGTTCGACTCGCTCTTTAATAACCGCCGGGTAATATCAAGTTTGTGTAAACCGTCTGCTTTGGCCTGCAAGCAAGGCTGGCAGGCGGATTTACGACTAGTTGGTAGATGCAAACAGGCAATGCTATGTACTTAATCCTAAAGATTTAAAAATTAAGGCCGACATCATTTACATCAGGACTGCTTAATCGGCAGGACGAGAAAATAAAAATTCAGTTCTACCCTAAATTTTCTCAAAACACTGCCGATAAAGTTTCAACAGCAGCGCAGTTACAAGCTGTTAGCAAGCTGAAAAGTAATACGGTGTAATTGAAATTTAACTTAATTTTGAAGGAGATTTATCATGGCTGCTGTCATCAATACCAACTTAGCTTCATTGAATACACAACGTGCTTTGACCAACTCACAAAGCGCACTTAATACATCACTGCAACGTTTGTCTTCTGGTCTGCGTGTTAATAGCTCCAAGGACGACGCAGCTGGTCTGGCAATTGCAACACGTATGGATGCACAAGCTCGCGGCATGAACGTTGCGATCCGTAACTCTAACGACGCTGTTTCTTTCTCACAAACTGCTGAAGGCGGCCTGAGCAAACAAACAGATGCTTTACAACGTATGCGTGAACTAGCTGTTCAGGCAGCCAACGGTACCAATACATCGACCGACCGTGCAAACCTGGATGCTGAATTCCAACAACTGTCTACTGAAGTGGCTCGTATCGCTTCATCGACAAACTTTAACGGTACTAACGTATTCGGTGCTTCTTACACTTTCCAAGTAGGTGCTAATACATCAGATACCATCGCTGTTGCTTCAGTGACTGCCGGTACGATCAGTGGTGCGATTACTACTGCCGCTGCTGCCACAACTGCAATCACCGCAATTGACACTGCACTGGATACTGTGAATACAACCCGCGCTACTTTGGGTGCTGTGCAAAACCGTTTTGAAGCAGTTATTGGCCAGTTGCAAATCGCTTCTGAAAACCAAACTGCAGCTAAGTCCCGCATCATGGATGCTGACTTCGCAGCAGAAACTGCAAACTTGACCCGCGGTCAGATCTTGCAACAAGCTGGTACTGCAATGTTAGCGCAAGCGAACTCTCTGCCTAACAATGTGTTATCACTCTTAAGAGGCTAAGCGTAAACAGCGTTTAAACCCTACAACCCACAGGACTAACCGTCCTGTGGGATTTTGCAAAGGAGTTAATCATGTTAAATCCCTCTTTAAATGCTTATGGTGTTGGTAAGAGTCTGGCTGCCGTGCAAAGTGTTGCGGGCGGCCAAAGTGCGTTAGTGAGCACAGCAGGACTTAAGTCGCTCGGCAAGGTTGAAGATAAGGAGCCGGTAAAAGTGGATAAGGCCGCACTGGATGCAGCAGTGAAGAAGTTGAATGAGTTTGTTGCTCCGGCGTTGCAGACGATCCAGTTTTCAGTAGATCAAGAGTCTGAACGCATGGTAGTAAAAGTGGTAGATACCGCAACGCAAAAGGTATTACGGCAGATTCCCAATGAAGAAGTATTGGCTATCTCCAAAACACTGGATAAGTTGCAAGGCTTAGTCATCAGGCAAACAGCCTAATTATGCTTCACAGCGCGTGCTAATAAAGCTGTGCAATGAATGCATATTAGGTTGGGCATTTTATCTGGGGCTAAGTAATTGATTAATTGATAACCGTTTAAAAGGATATTCACATGGGTATTTCATCTGCAGGGATAGGATCCGGCCTCGATGTGGAGTCTATCGTCACCAGTTTAATGAATGTCGAGAAAAAGCCATTAAATGCGGTAACGACACAAAAAACGGATTATCAGTCCCAAATATCTGCCTATGGCACGCTGAAGAGCGCGTTGTCTACATTCCAGACTGCGGTAAGTGCACTTTCCACAGCCTCTAAGTTCAATGCGCAGACTGTTACTTCTGGTGATCCCAGCATGTTTACCGCAACAGCCAGTGGCAATGCCACCGTGGGCAGTTATGCGGTCAAGGTCAACCAGCTGGCACAGTCACAAAAGCTTGCCCTGGGTGGTTTTGCCAATACCACCGATGTCGTCGGTACCGGCACCATGACTATCTCTTTTGGCAGCTATGACTCGGTTGGTAATACCTTTACCAGCAACGCCGCCAAGACAGATATCGTGATTCCGATTAATACTTCGAACAATACGCTGGCCGGGGTGCGGGATGCGATCAATGCCTCCAACTCCAGCGTCAATGCCACCATTGTGAATGATGGCACCACCAATCGCCTGGTCATTACCTCCAAAGATACCGGCGAGGTGAATACCCTCAAGATCACGGTTGCCGATGATGACGGCAATAACCTGACGGCTGCCGGTTTGTCGCAACTGGCTTACGATCCAACTGCCACAGCAGGCAATGGTAAAAACCTGACTGAGCTGCAAGTTGCAAAAAATGCCCTGCTGGATATTGATGGCATTGCCGTGGTGAAAGCCAGCAATACCGTGACTGATGCTATTGATGGGGTCACACTCAATTTACTGAAGGTTAGTGGCGGCACAGCCGTCAGCCTCGGTGTGGCAAGTGATCCGGACAAGGTGACAGCCGCGGTGACAGCTTTTGTAGAAGCCTACAACAAGCTGGAAACCACCCTGCGCAACCTGACCAAATATGATGAAACCGGCAAGGCCAATGGCGCATTGCTGGGCGATGCCACCGCAAGGTCGGTGATTACGCAGATCAAGTCAGTCATGACTAAGGCAGTGACCAGCAGCGGCTCACTTACTTCGCTTAATCAGATCGGTGTGACCTTTCAACGCGATGGTCAGCTTGCGCTGGATTCAACCAAGCTGAAAACTGCCTTGACTACCAGTTTCAGCGACATTGCCAAGCTGTTCACTACTTCAGCCACGGCAACCGATTCACAAGTTATTTATTCAGGCAGTACCGGTAAAACGCAGGCCGGCACTTATGCCGTGAATGTTACCCAGTTGGGCACTGGCGGCAGTGTCGCGCAGGGGACTATCAATGGGGTGACAGCCACCAGTACCGGTACCAATCTGGTAGGCGCAATGGGTGATGCCAGTCAGGGCTTGAATCTTAATATTACCGGTGGTGCTGTGGGTGCACGCGGCACTGTGACGGTGACTGTGGGTTATGCCGCTCAACTGGATAACCTGATCACCAGTTTGCTTAGCGATGAAGGTATTGTCACGTCGAGAACGGACGGCATTAACAGCTCCATCAAGCGCCTAGATAAACAGGCCGATGCCCTTGAAGTACGTTTAGCACAGATAGAAGCGCGTTATCGCGCGCAGTTTACCAAGCTTGATACTTTGTTATCCAGCATGTCGACCACCAGCACTTTCCTGACCCAGCAAATTGCAGCAATTAATGCGAATAGTAACTAAGGTTAGCCGTAATTTTGCCGATAATAATTTAGGTAGCAGTCAATACACTAAGTTAACAAGCATAAGAACGAGCAAAGGAAAAAGTCATGTTTGGAGCGAATCAAAGTGCAGTCAGTGCGTATGCAAAAATTGGCATTGAGACCGGCGTAGTCGCCGCTAATCCGCATAAATTGATCATCATGCTTTATGAGGGTGCCATTTCCGCCTGCCACAGTGCGGTGCGCCATATGCAGAGCAAGGATATCCAGAACAAGGGCGCGATGTTGTCAAAAGCGATCATGATTATTGAAAGTGGCCTCAGGCTCAGCCTGGATAAAAAAGCCGGCGGCGAAATTGCCGTGAGCCTGGATGCCCTCTATAGCTATATGAGCGACAGGCTGTATATCGCCAATATCCGTAACCAGCCAGAACCGGTTACTGAAGTAATCAAGCTGTTAAGCGATTTAAAAGGTGCATGGGAAGCCATTGGCCATGCACAGGCAGCGTAACGAATAACCAACCCGCGCAATATTGTTAATCAATCGCAATATTGCCAATTTAATAAAGGCTAGCTGCATGGAACATTACAACACAATTGCTCTTTATGAAGCGGTCGCTAAGCTGACCAACCAAATGCTGCTGGCAGCAAAACAGCAGGATTGGGATAAGCTGGCCGAACTGGAGAGTAGTTGTGCCCTGTATGTTGAACAGCTCAAAGCGACGGAGGATGCAGCACCACTCCCCACCGAAGCACGCGAACGCAAGGTGGCCAGTATCAAGAGCATCCTTGCGGATGACCGTGAGATACGCAACCTGGTATCGCCGTGGATGGTGAAGTTGAATTCGATGATTAACAGCAACCAGACGGAGAAGAAGCTGACGCACACCTATCGCCAGTGACTTAATCTTTCATCATGATACTCAAACAGCCTGCCCTTGAAGGTCTTAACGCTGGAATCAATCCAGTGGCGAGAGTCATGCAGGTGCTGGCGGTAGAGCGCATAGGCAGTAATGCGCAGCAGCTGGGTGACAGGGCTACGCAGTTTGTCAAAGGGCAGGAATATATTGCCCAGGTGCTGTCAAAAGTCGGCGGATCTACCTACAACGTACAAGTGGATGGTGCCATCCTCAAGCTGGATCTGGGTACCGCTGCCCAGGCCGGGCAGACCCTGCAACTGAGATACCTGCAAGATAGCCCCACCCGCACTTTTGTGCTCGGTCAGTCTTCAGGCATAGATGCCAAGACTGCACAGTTGGTGCGGGGGCAGGAGTACCTGGGCCAGGTGTTATCCCGATTAAGTGACACCACCTATAGTGTAAAAGTAGATGCCGGTGGCCCTAACGGTATAGTCCTCAAAATGGAGCTTGGCTCTGCTGCCCAGGCTGGACAGAAGCTGACCTTGCGCTATATGCAAGACAGCCCCGTGCCGACCTTTTTCCTCTCACAGACCCCCGCTAAGAATGACGGCACTTCTACCGTGCTGAGCGCGGCTGCCAACCTTATCGGCCAATACCTGCAGAAAGCTGAAGGCGAGGGTGTATCAGCGCGCTTCGAGGCTGCTTCGGTGGTGACACATTCTCCTAAAAACCCGCAAGTGATGGCACAAGATTTGAGGCAGGCGGTGAGCAGCAGCGGCTTGTTCTATGAGTCACATTTAGGTGAGATGGTGCAGGGTAATCGTACCCTGGCCGCCGTCATGCAAGAGCCCCAGAATCAGGCTAATTCACCGGTCGCCGCCTTGATGGCGCAGCAACTGGCGATACTGGAAAATCAGCGCATGTCATGGCATGGCGAAGTATGGCCAGGCCAGAAAATGGAGTGGGATGTTTATCTGCAACAGCGAGACGCCGCAGGTGAAGATAGCCAGCAAACGGCTGAAGCTGATGAGCAAAGACCGATTTCCAGCGAGCTGACCCTGCATCTGCCGTATCTTGGCACGGTATCGGCCAGGCTGACCTTGGCAGATGGCCGCATGCGTATCAGTATCCTCGCTGAAAAAGCAGAGACCTTGACTGCCTTGACTAGCCAGCGGCAAAGCCTGGCGGAAGCGATCACCAATAACGGCCAGCAACTGGATGCCTTGATGGTGGCGCGCCATGAATAACGCCAGCTACAGAGCCGCATTCAATCCCGGCCTTGGCTTTAACTCGGGCCCAGAGCTTGCGCCAAAGCCGGCGCCTAACCCCAATCAGCAGGCTATCGCCCTGGCCTATGAGTCTGGGGATTATGCGCCCAGGGTAGTTGCCAAAGGTCGCGGCCTGATTGCCGAGCGCATCATTGCCCGTGCCCGTGAGCATAATGTGTTTGTGCATGAATCCAGGGATATGGTCGCGCTATTGATGCAGGTGGATCTTGATGATCATATTCCGCCTGCACTGTATCAGGCCATTGCCGAGATTCTGGCCTGGCTGTATCGGCTGGAAGAAGGCAAAGCCGATGAAGTGGATATTACTTTCTAAGCGTTTGCTGCAAACGAACTAGACCTGCTTAACTATATCAGCCTAACTATATCGACCTGACTAGACCGGCATGTTCATGATGTCGTGATAGGCGGAGACCAGCTTATTGCGCACCTGTACCGTCGCTTGAAACGAAATGCTGGCTTTTTGCCCGGCGATCATGACATCTGAGAGGCTCACACTGTCATCCCCCATGGCAAAGTTCTTACCCAGCTTTTCAGCCTGCATTTGTGTCTGGTTCACCTGATTAAGGGATGCTTTCAATGCTTCTGAAAAGTCTACCTTTGAAGTGCTCTGCGTTTTCTGCATCCCCGCCGCAGAAGCCAGGCCACCTAGCGCTTCGGTCTGTGGGCGCTGGGCAGCCGCTTTCAGCTGCGCAAGCATGGACTCTATCCTGCCTGAATCAATTCCACCTGCTTTCATGGTTTACCTCCATTTCATCCGGACTTCTGTTGTACCTGACCAATTTATCATTTGCCGGCAATAGCGAGCCTGCAAATAAGCCGATGAAAATTGCTCTATTCCCAAATTTGAAAATTCAGACAATCAGCATAATGGTATCCAATACGTCGTGGAAGCGACCTTGGTTTCAATACGGAGTTTGATGCGGTAGTTGAAGATGCAGCATCAAATGCATAGCAAATTTGGAGAAACATTATGGCAGCAGTAACTGACGCGGCCTTTACTAGTGGCGGTGCAATGGGTCCCATGTCTCAAATAGGCAATAAGCTGATTCTGGTAGCTGGCGTTGCGGCAGTGGTCGCAGTCATGGCCGTGTTCTGGCTATGGAGCCAACAGCCTGATTACCGTGTGCTGTTTTCCAACTACTCTGATAAAGACGGCGGCTCCATTGTGGCAGCGCTGGAAAAAATGAATGTGCCTTACAAATTTTCCGATAGCGGCACGGCTATCCTGGTACCTGCTGCACAAGTGCATGAGGCACGCCTGAAACTGGCGTCAGATGGACTTCCCAAGGGTGGCAATATCGGCTTTGAGTTATTGGAAAACCAGAAATTCGGCGTTTCGCAATTCGTGGAGCAGGTCAATTTCCAGCGTGCGCTGGAAGGCGAACTGGAGCGTAGCATCCAGTCTATCGGTGCAGTGGAAGTGGCACGTATCCATCTGGCGATTCCAAAAGCTTCAGTGTTTGTAAGAGACCAACAGAAACCTACGGCATCGGTATTATTGAACCTGCGCTCAGGCCGCAGTCTTGATGCCCAGCAAGTGAGTGCAGTGGTGCACTTGGTAGCCAGCAGCGTCCCTGATTTGCCAGCCGCCAATGTCACTGTGGTAGACCAGAACGGCAACCTGCTGTCGGATACCTCCAAGAAAATCGGTGCTAACAGCCTGGACCCAACCCAGCTCAAATACCTGGATGATGTGCAGCAGAGCATCGTCAAGCGCGTTGAATCCATCATTACTCCTATCGTCGGTGCCCGTAACGTGCGTGCCGAAGCCAGTGCGGAAATCGATTTTTCTACCCTGGAGCAGGCAGCGGAGACCTACAAGCCTAATCAGAAACCTGATGACATCACCATCCGCAGCATGCAGAGCAATGAGTCGCAAACCAGCAATGGCGCAGCCGATGGCGGCGTACCTGGTGCTTTATCCAACCAGCCCCCAGCCAATGCGACTGCACCGATTAACACTCCACCACCTGCTGCAGGCGCTACACCCGCAGCAGGTGCTGCCGCTGCGCCTGTGGCTGAAGCCGTACCGGTGAATACCCAAAAGAACATGACCACCAATTATGAAGTCGATAAGACCGTGCGTTATGTGCAACAGCCCATGGGTGGTATCAAACGCCTGAATGTGGCTGTGGTGGTGAACAATATGCAGGTGGTGGATAAGAAGACGGGCAAAGTTACTTATCGTCCACTGACCGATGCCGAGAAGAAACAAATCAATGACCTGGCGATGCAGGCAATGGGCTTCAACAAAGACCGTGGTGATTCACTGACCGTTGTGAACAGTTCATTTGCGGGTGAACCCACTGAAGTCCTGGCAGAAGTGCCTATGTGGAAAAACCCTGAAATCATCGAGTATGTTAAGGATGCATTGCGCTTTCTCGTCGGGATTGTTGTCCTCTTCCTGATCTACACCCGCGCATTGAAACCCATGTTGCGCAAGCTGACACAAGGCACACCACAGTTATTGAATGCCCCTGCCAGCGAAGATGCAGTGGTGAACCTGAGCGGAGACCAAGCAGGCGCAGAGAACCGTAAGCTTGCAAATACAGGGTATGACCAGAATCTGGTGGTGGCCAAGCAGATTGCTAAAGACAATCCGCGTATGGTCGCCAGTGTCGTCACTAACTGGACTAATGGAAACGAGTAGCCGAAATGAGTGACGCTGGAGTGATGAGAAGCGCGATCCTGATGCTGGCATTAGGTGAGGATGAAGCCGCTGAGGTGATGAAGTTTCTGGGCCCGAAAGAGGTACAGAAGCTGGGTTCCGCCATGGCGACCTTGAAATCGGTAGGCCGTGACCAGGTAGAAAGTGTGGTAAACGAGTTTCTGACCGAGGCTGACCAGAGCAGCAATCTGGGCCTGGATTCGGATGAGTATATCCGTTCTGTTTTGACCAAGGCGCTAGGTGATGATAAGGCATCCAGCCTGTTGAACCGGATTTTGCAATCACGCGATGCCAGCGGTATCGAAAGCTTGAAGTGGATGGACTCGCACACCGTGGCGGAGTTTATCAAGAACGAACACCCACAGATCATTGCCACCATCCTGGTGCATCTGGAGCCGGATCAGTCTTCGGAGATTATCGGTCACTTTACCGACCGCCTGCGTCAGGATGTGATGTTGCGCATTGCCACACTGGACGGGGTAAAGCCTGTTGCCCTGCGCGAATTGAATGATGTGATGACCAAGTTGCTGACAGGCAACGAGAATATCAAGAAACAAACCATGGGCGGCATCAAGGTGGCGGCCAATATCATGAACTTCATGAGTGGCGACAACGAGGCTAGCGTCATGGAAGGCCTGAAAAACTACGATGATGACATGGCGCAGAAGATCATGGATGAGATGTTTGTGTTCGACAACATCATGGATATCGATGACAAGGGTATCCAGGTCATGTTGAGGGAAGTGCAGTCCGAAACACTCATCATTGCGCTCAAGGGCACTACCGAGGAAATGCGCGAGAAGATATTCAAGAATATGTCGACACGTGCAGCCGAGATGATGAAGGAAGACCTGGAGTCCAAAGGGCCGGTCAAGTTGTCAGAAGTGGAAGCGCAGCAGAAACAAATCCTGCAGATCGTGCGCAGGCTGGCAGATGAAGGCCAGATTATGCTGGCGGGCAAGGGTGGCGACGATCAATATGTATAAAGGTGCTCAAAATGTCTAACATGGCCATCCCCAAAGAACAACAAACCGCTTACGAAAGATGGGAGATGTCCTCTTTTGGCGAGGGCAATGCCAGCATCAGTGGCAGCAAGCCCAAGCAGAAAGAAGATGCTGCCGTGTCTGAAAAGATCGCGCAGATTTTTGAAAGCGTGCGCAAGGAAGCCTACACCAAAGGTATGCAGGAAGGCTTTGCCGTCGGTATGGCAAAAGCACGCGAATATGCCCAGGATGATAAGCAAAGCTTTCTCAAGCTGATGGCGGCTTTCAGCGAAGCGCTTGAGAAATCAGATGAGCAGATTGCAGATGATGTACTTTCCCTGGCCCTGGATATTGCCAAGTCCATGATGAAAGTGAAGCTGAATGTCGACCCTGCCGTAATCCTGCCGGTAGTGATGGATGCCATCCACTACCTGCCACATGTGCAGAAACCTGCACGTATCCTGGTGCATCGCGATGATGCGCAGATGCTGCGGGAGTACATGGCAGAAGAGATTATCAGCCAGCACTGGCAGATACAGGAAGATACCAATATCGAGCGCGGCGGTTGCCTGGTAGAAACCGGTGCCAACCAGATCGACGCTACCAATGCCGTACGCTGGAAAAGAATCACCGAAGCCCTGGCACAGAACAATGACTGGCTGCTGCCATGAGTGAAGAGACTTTAGACCTGGAAACGCCTGGTCTGGATAAGACAAGTTTGGAAAAGACAGCCCAGCAAGCGCTGTCACCCAATACCCACCAACAGCGTTGGCACGACCATATCCGCGACTGTAAAGAGATATTGCGTATCGTCGAGCCGCTGGAGATCGCCGGTCGCATTACCAAACTGACTGGCCTGGTGATGGAAGCCGTCGGCATTAAGCTACCTATCGGCAGCGCATGCTATGTGCCGCTGGCAGAAGGCCGCCGAGTCGAAGCCGAAGTGGTTGGTTTTGATGGTGAACGTTTATTGCTGATGCCACAAAGCAGTGTTGATGGCGTAGTGCCGGGTGCCAAGGTATTCGCCCTGGAAGTGGCTGAGGCATTGCCTAAACCACGCCATGATCAACCACCGCGTCGTCGCGTCACTGACCGTGCACGCCACTTGCCTGTTGGCAATGAGCTGCTGGGGCGTGTAGTCGACGGCGCAGGTAATCCGCTGGATGACCTGGGCAAGATCAACGCCGCGCAAAGTGCGCCATTGAATGCACGTCCGCTCAACCCATTGATGCGTGCACCTATCGAGGAAATTCTGGATGTAGGCGTGCGTGCCATTAACAGCATGCTGACGGTTGGTCGCGGTCAACGCATGGGTTTGTTTGCTGGCTCCGGGGTGGGTAAGAGCGTGCTGCTGGGCATGATGGCGCGCTATACCACTGCAGATGTGATCGTGGTGGGCCTGATTGGTGAACGCGGTCGTGAAGTGAAAGAATTTATCGAACAGATCCTTGGCCCTGATGGGCTGGCACGTTCTGTGGTGGTGGCGGCCCCGGCCGATGCTCCAGCGCTGATGCGTCTGCAAGGTGCCAACTATGCGACCACGATAGCGGAAAATTTCCGCAATCAAGGTAAAAATGTATTGCTGATTATGGATTCATTAACCCGTTATGCCATGGCGCAGCGCGAAATTGCACTGGCCATAGGCGAACCACCTGCCACCAAGGGCTATCCGCCATCAGTGTTCGCCAAACTCCCTGCGCTGGTGGAGCGTACCGGTAACGGCAAGCGTGGCGAGGGTTCTATCACCGCCTTCTATACCGTACTTACCGAGGGGGATGACCAGCAGGATCCTATCGCCGATGCTGCTCGCGCCATTCTTGACGGGCATATCGTGTTAAGCCGCGGCTTGGCCGAAAGCGGCCATTACCCGGCGATTGATATTGAACAGTCAATCAGTCGCGCCATGCACAACATTACTACCCCGCAACATCAGAAGCTGGCACGCAAACTCAAGCAGCTGAACTCGCGCTATATGCGCAGTGTGGACCTGATTAATGTAGGGGCTTATGAAGCCGGTAGCGATGCCGTACTGGATCAGGCGATTGCCCGGCATGAAAGCATAGACAATTTTCTGCAGCAGGATATTGCCGAGCGGGCAGGGGTGGATGAAAGCATCCACCATTTGGGCAATGTGCTAGACGGTTTGGCATTAGGTTAATTTCAGCGCGGATATTAGAGAAACGACATGGCTACCCAATCAACCAGTGTTTTGAAAATGCTCAAGGAAATCGCCGCCAAAGAAGTCGATCTGGCGGCGGAAGCACTGGCATTCGCCATGAAGACTGCTGAAGAGGCGCAGAGCAAACATGACATGCTGGTTGAATACCGCCAAGGCTATATTGAACACCTGAACAAGATGCTGGCTACCGGCATGGGTGCCGAGGCCTACCAGAATTTCCAGAACTTCTTCAAGAAGCTGGACCAGGCGATTGCTGGCCAGCTGGAAGTAGTTGCCATGGCCAAGCAGCAAGTACAGGTACAGCGCGAGCTATGGCAGGAAAGTCAGCGCAAGAAGCTGTCTTATGAAGTGTTGTCGCAGCGCTCCGACAATAAGCAGCTGAAGGTAGAGCAGAAGAAAGACCAGAAAATGATGGATGAATTTGCCATGCGCATCAGCAGAAGCGGGCGTTCCTGAAAGTAAATATTACAGCTATATCGTTAAACATCAGCAGTTTTAAGGTTAGTACTTTGACAATAGGCAACAGTTAACTCTTGGAGTTGAGCATCATGCAAAATTTATCATTACCCGTCACACAAACCGCGCCTATCAAGAATATGCCAGATGCGACAAATAAAAATGACGCCGGCCCTGACAAGTCCGCTACTACTGAACCTGGTAACTCATTCCAGAATGTGTTGTCCAGACAGGTGCAAGCCAAACAGGCTCAGGAAAAACAAGCCACGGCCAGCCAGAATATCGCCAAACAAACTGCGACCAAACAGGCAGCAGCTAATCCAGCACCCGCTAAGCCGGTGGCCGAAAATGCGCAGGTGGCAGCTGAGCAGGCCGGCAATGCCAAGGCCGATGCAGCAGTAGATGGCGATAAAAAAATAGAGTTAGCCGAGCCAGCCAAATCTCTCGATGCCAAATCCAGCGATGCGGTGGACCCAAAGACACTGGTTGCAGTAAAGGAAGAAGCTGACACTAAACCGGAAGCGGCGGTTATCACTGCCGTGGATCCCAATGTCATTGCCTTGGCGCCGGTGGTAGCGGCGCCGGTATTGAATGTCGGGCAGAGTACACAAGACACTGCAGCTAACGCCGAGGCCAAGTTAGCTTCTTCAGCCGAGGCAGGCAGCCCACAGCAGAAAAGCCTGGATACCGTGTTGAGCAATGCTTTATCGCAAGGCAGAAACAACAATGTAGTGGATAAGGATGCGGTGGATATCCAGGATAGCAAGGCAGCTTCAGAGCACTCTCGCTGGCTGGATGTGATGTTGCCAAATGCAGCACGGCAGAAATCAGGCGATGAGTCTGCCAGCGCTATGCTGAGTACCATTAAGGATAGTGCCAGCAAGGATGCCGCAACCCCCATTAGTTTCCAGACACCTGTACAAATTAACGCTACGCAGATTAATGCTGCCGCACAGCTGCAGGAAGTCGGCCGCAGCAATACCATTAATGCCTATCCCGGAAAAACTGGCTGGGATCAGGCTATCAGCCAGAAAGTGATGTGGATGGTGGGTGCGGGTGAGCAGTCGGCTTCGCTCACCTTGAATCCGCCCGACATGGGCCCGCTGCAAGTGGTTATCCATGTGCATAACGACCAGGCCGATACTACATTTATTTCCGACAACGCTGAAGTAAGGCAGGCTTTGCAGGATGGCATGGCCAATCTGCGCGATAAAATGAACGAGTCCGGCATACAACTCGGGCAGGCGAATGTCAGCTCAGGCGGGCAATCCCAGCAAGCGTTTCAACAGGCAGCGCAGAGCCGGATGGCAGCACAGGCCAATAATAATGGTGCTCATGTCGTGGCAGACAAAGCTGGGGCTGCGAATACCCTGGTGCGGGTTGCCAATGGCCTGGTTGATACTTTCGCCTGATTGCCATTTTGCAGGCTGATGGTCAGGAGTTTGTTCTGGCCATCAGTGACGGCTGGTCCTCATTCCAGTGGTCTCAGCATAGACGCAAGATCAGCACGGCTAAAGCAGCGGCACAGGCCGATTATGCTTGGCAGGTGGCTACCCTCATACCTCAATGCAGGGGCTTAGCGCTACCCCACATATGGGAAACCATAATTTAACGCCTTTTTCCCCCTCTTATCCATGCTTGTTAGTAGGCAGTAATTTTCCATAATGTAACCATCAAAAACACCGATGTATGCCAGATTTAATAAATGGCAGGCAAAAATGGAGAAACAGGCAGATGGCACAAGATCCAAAACCGGAAGCAGCAGAAGCGCCAGCGCCTTCCTCTAAGAAAAAACTGATCATTATCATCGCTGCAGTGTTGCTGCTGGCAGGCGGCGGTGGCGGGGCAGCCTGGTATTTCCTTGGCCACAAGTCGGCACCCAAAAAAGAGGTGAAACATGAAGAGCCGGCAAAGGCGCCTGTTTTCGTCACGCTGGAAACGTTTACCGTGAATCTGCAGGCCGATCCGGATGAAAAATTTTTGCAGCTGGATATGTCATTACAAGTTGCCAGTCCAGAAGTGGCCGAGTTGCTGAAGGTACAGATGCCGGCGGTGCGTAACCGCTTGTTGATGCTGTTGACCAGCAAGAAGCCCAGCGATATTTCCACCATGGAAGGCAAGAAGCAGCTGAGCGATGAGATTGTTACCGAGGTGAAAAAGCCTTTTACGCCAGGTGCCAAACCGCAAGAAGTGTCAGGTGTTTTCTTCACTTCTTTTGTGATTCAGTAAGTTTGCGAACATAGGTTACTTTAATCATGGCTGATAATTTTCTATCCCAGGACGAAGTCGATGCCTTACTCAAAGGGGTGGGCGGAGACCAGGATGATGACAGACCTGCTGGCGATGGCGAGGGTGTGCGTGATTACAACCTGGCCACGCAAGAGCGCATTGTGCGCGGGCGTATGCCTACGCTTGAGATCATCAATGAACGATTTGCCCGTCTGGTGCGTATCGAGTTATTCAACTTTCTGCGCCGTGGCGTCGAGGTTTCTGTAGGCCCGGTACGCATTACCAAATACAGCGATTTCATCCGTAACCTGGTGGTGCCCACCAATCTTAACCTGGTACACATCAATCCCTTGCGCGGTACTGCACTGATGGTGTTTGACCCCACACTGGTATTCCTGGTGGTGGATAACATGTTTGGCGGCGATGGCCGTTTCCATACTCGTGTTGAAGGACGTGATTTCACACAGACCGAGCAGCGCATTATTCAGCGCATACTTAATCTCGTGTTTGAAACTTACTCAAAATCCTGGGAGCCGGTCTACCCGGTACAGTTTGAATATATTCGTTCAGAAATGAACACGCAGTTTGCCAACATTGCCACACCGAATGAAGTAGTAGTGGCGACCACCTTCAATGTGGAACTTGGCCCGGCCAGTGGCGAGATGCATTTCTGCTTCCCGTATTCCATGGTAGAGCCGATACGCGACATTCTTACTTCGCCATTACAGGGTGAAGTATTGGGCGCAGATAAGCGCTGGGTAAAGCTGATGACCCAACAGGTGCAGGCAGCCGAGATCGAGATCGTGGCAGACCTGGCCAAGACCAAGATGCAGCTTGGCGATGTGCTTAACATGAAGGTCGGCGATGTTATCCCGCTCAACATAGACGAAGCGATAGAAGCGCAAGTCGATGGTATCCCGGTGATGCTTTGCAAATATGGCATGTTTAACGGGCAGTACGCTTTGCGCGTAGAGAAGCTTTTAAGATCCAACTCAACTGAATACATTAAAGGAGAACCTTATGGCGACTGATGCTATGGATGACAATGGGGTCGAGACGATAGCGGAAGATGACTGGGGTGCGGCCATGGCCGAGCAGACCGCGGCTGAATCTTCGGTTTTTCAGGCCAGCAACGTTGAGCAGGCCCAAGTGTTTACCGAGTTTACGCCCAAGAGCAAGCTGCATGAAACCCAGAATGATATTGATTTTATCCTGGATATTCCGGTGCAACTTACCGTGGAGCTGGGGCGCACCAAGATCGCCATCAAAAACCTGCTGCAATTGGCGCAAGGCTCGGTGGTGGAGTTGGACGGCATGGCCGGCGAACCTATGGATGTGCTGGTGAACGGGTGCCTGATTGCGCAAGGTGAAGTGGTGGTGGTGAATGATAAGTTCGGTATACGCCTGACTGACATCATTACGCCGGCTGAGCGTATCCGCAAAATCAACAGGTAACCCGGCCACACTTCAGATAACCCGGAAAGACACGAAACAAGATCACTCAATGAAAATACGTCTACATTTACTGGCTTTAAGTTTTTCTACCCTGCCATGTGCTGCGTGGGCTGCGGATGCGGCGATATCGCCTACAGGTGGGGTATTGAAAATGGTAATGGGCCTGGCCGTGGTATTGGCCGTGATGGCGCTCATTACCTGGGTATTGAAGCGCATGATGCCAGGTGCCGGTGGTCAGCAGTCGGTGGTACGTATTGTCGGTGGTGTCAGTGTGGGCTCACGTGAGCGCGTGGTGGTGGTGGAAGTGGCTGATCGCTGGATTGTCGTGGGCGTGGCGCCGGGACAGGTTAACGGTATTGCCAACTTGGAGATAGGTGCTGTGCAATTGGCCGAGCATGCGGCTGGAGCCAGCAACCTGTTGAATCCCAATATGACCACGTTTGCCCAGCCATTCGCACAATGGCTGAAAAAGTCGACAAGCAAGCTAACTGCAGAGAACAAAGATGCAAAATAGTAAATTAAAATCCATCGGCATGTTGTTGCTGGCCGGTGCGCTGATGCTGCCAGTCGCGGCATTTGCTGAAAATGGCATGCCGCTGGTGAACGCCTTGCCAGCCGCTGGCGGAGGGCAGAACTATAGCCTGAGCCTGCAGACTCTGATTCTGCTGACCTCATTAACTTTCCTGCCGGCAGCCTTGCTGATGATGACAGGGTTTACCCGCATCATCATTGTGCTCTCGCTGTTACGCCAGGCGTTGGGTACGCAGTCTGCACCGCCTAACCAGGTCATGATAGGGTTGGCGCTATTCCTCACTTTTTTTGTGATGAGCCCGGTGATAGACAAAATATACACCGATGCTTACCAACCGCTTTCTGAAAATAAAATCACCATGCAGGACGCCATGGAGAAAGGGGCCGCCCCGCTCAAGGCCTTTATGATGAAGCAAACGCGGGAAGGCGACCTGGCGCTGTTCGTGAAAATGGCGCAAGTGGAAAAAATAGATACACCCGAAGATGTACCGCTACGTGTGCTGGTGCCGGCTTTTATGACCAGTGAGCTGAAAACCGCATTCCAGATCGGCTTTGCCATCTTCATCCCATTCCTCATCATCGATATGGTGGTGGCCAGCGTATTGATGGCAATGGGGATGATGATGGTGTCACCAGCGATTGTGGCGTTACCGTTCAAATTGATGTTGTTTGTACTGGTGGATGGCTGGCAGTTACTGTTGGGTTCGCTGGTGCAAAGTTTCTACTAGCAATACGTACTTGTTAAGGAAAATAAAATGACTCCGGAAAGCGTGATGAATCTTGGCAGGGACGCAATGGAAATCACCCTAATGGTGGCCGCGCCCATGTTGCTGGTGGTGCTGATAATCGGCCTGGTAGTGAGTATTTTTCAGGCGGCAACGCAGATCAATGAAGCTACTCTATCGTTTATTCCCAAGCTAGTAGGGGTGTTTGCTGCCCTGGTGCTGGCAGGGCCGTGGATGCTCACCACCATGGTGGATTATATGCATGTGGTATTTACCAGCATACCGGCCATGGCCAATTAGCCTGACAAGCAAGTTTTAAGTCTAGACTGGTTTCAATACAATGGTTTCATTCAGCAGCGAGCTGCTCCAGACCTGGGTGATCGGCCTGCTCTGGCCGCTGACGAGGGTGCTGGGGATGATAGCCGCAGCCCCGCTTTTCAGTCATAACTCTATCCCCACCCAGATCAAGCTCGGCCTGGGTATCGTGCTCACCCTTATCATCATGCCTACACTGCCGCCCATGCCGCAGTTTGAGATATTCTCGTTTCAGGGTCTGCTACTGCTGGTACAACAACTGATCATCGGGCTGGCCATAGGCTTCAGCATGCGGCTGGTATTTGCAGCGGTAGACCTGGCCGGCCAACTGATTGGCATGACCATGGGGTTGGGCTTTGCCACATTTTTTGATCCGCAATCGCAGGGGCAGAGCACCGCGCTGAATCAGTTCCTGGTATTGCTGACCATGTTGATCTTCTTGAGCCTGGATGGCCATTTGATGATGGTCACCGCGATCGCCAACAGCTTCATTTCGATGCCGATTGCTTTGGGTGGCAGCGGCATTAACCCGATGAAGGTGGCCATGTGGGGGGAGACCATATTCAGCGCGGGTCTGCTGCTGGCATTACCGGCAGTGGCGGCATTGCTCATTACCAATATGGCGCTAGGTATACTGACCCGCACCGCACCGCAGCTTAACCTGTTCGGTATCGGCTTCCCCGTGACGCTCAGTATGGGCTTTATAGTGCTGGCGCTGGCATTGCCGGGGATGTTGAAACCCATTGAAAACATCATCGAACAGGGCACGCGCAATATGCATCAGGTTGCGGTGCCTGCTTCCCCTTCGGCACCAGCCAATAAATAGTCATCAGACAGCATAGCCTGTAATTGCCGTCGACAGTCCTCTGCATTACGGAACTGAATTGCGTGCATCCCCACATTGCGAGCGCCTTGTATATTGGCTTCCAGGTCATCTATAAATACTGTGCGGCCAGGCGAGAGCTGGAAACTGTTCAGCAGGTATTCGAAAATTTTCCGTTCCGGCTTCATCATATTCACTTCGCCTGAGATGACGATGCCGCTGAATACTTGCCAGCGGTCATATTGCAACCTGAGGAAAGCAAATGTGCTGGCAGGCATGTTGGACAGGCAGTAGATAGGATGGCCTTGCTGATGAAGCTCATGGAGTAAGGCCCAGGTTTCCTCTATGGGGGTTAATGACTCCCGGACATCCTGCAGCAGCGCTGCCAGTTCAGCCGGTGAGAAGCCCGTCCTGGCATGGAAGTTGGCAATTGCGGCCTGTTCCGTCAGTGTTCCGCGGTCAAGCGCTTGCCAGTCCTCATGGTTAAAGATGGATGTTTTCAATAGCGCATGATGAGTAGTATCGGCATAGCGCCGGTTCAGCACTTTGTCGGCATTCCAGTCCAGGAGTACGCATCCAAGGTCGAAAACGATGTTTATGTTGCCGGGCTGGTGCATATTTTAAGCCAATGTTATCCAGCTATTATTCTAGCCTCAGTTCCATGTTTAAACCGAGTGCCAGGTGCAAATTTTAATGCTAGAAGTGGGTGGTTTGTTCGGGGAGTAATTCAGGTGGGAGGCGTATATCAACAAACTTGATGTACGGCAGGACATGCGATCAATAAGCGTTATGGCAGGAGGGGTTTATATAAAGTCGAATAACGATAGGCCGGTGATAGCAACAAAGGATTTTTGAGCAGCTTCCATCACTGTTTGCTGTTTCGCCAAGTCGGAGAGTGCGCTGGCATAATCCAGATCCTGCAAGTCTGACAGCGATTTGCTGTATTGAAGGTCACGGTCAGTGCCTGAGGTATCAAGAGAGTCCAGCTCATTGAGCTTGGAGCCAATGTTGGCGCGCACGGTGAGTACGTTATCTACCGTGGTTTGCACGCCACCGATAGCGGTAGCCAGGCCGCTGGTAAATGCCGCTTGGGTTGTTGCATCGGTGATCGGTGTGTTCAGCAGTGTGATGAGGTCGCGCATCGTGGCGAATATATCATTACTGCCAGCTTGAAACACGGTGTCACCAGTGACATTGACAGCCATCTGGCGCTGAGCATCTACCTGCAATAATTGCTGATTGCTGTCGCCCATAAAGTTAGCCCCTGTTGCTGTGGCTACGAATGGGGTGGTATCACTCTGGAATCCCGCATACAGGTAATTACCATAAGCATCTTTGGTATTGGAAAGCCCGATTAATGCATCCAATGAGCCTTGCAGTTCTGATGCAATAAATGCTCTTTCCTGGTTGGAGTACACGCCATTGCCTGCACCTACCAGGGTGGATTGTGTAGACACCAGCAAATTAGTCACGCTGGTCAGGTTAGACTCTAGCGTGTTGAGCTTGATCTGCGCAGTCTGACGGTTGTCCGCAAACTTGGAGTTAACCCCTTGCTGATAAGATAATTCCAGCACGCGTGCTGCAGCCACAGGATCATCAGAAGGTGAGGTGATACGTTTTCCCGTTGAAATCTGCTGTTGTAGCTTTGCCTGCTCGGATTGCAGCGAGCCAATTTTTGAGATGCCAGCCTGGTATATGGTATTGGTACTGATGCGCATGATGGTTTTTCCTATAGCCTCAGTTTAACTATTGACCTAATTGCAGCAGCACTTCAAAAAGCTGGCTGGCAATTTGCATCATTTTCCCGGCGGCTTGATATGCCTGCTGGTAGCGCAATAGATTGGTTGCTTCTTCATCCAGGTTTACCCCGGATTCGGCCTGAACTGCAGCAGTGGCCTGCTCTAGCACAACGGCTTCAGCGGCTGCCGTTACTTTCAATTCACGGGTTTTATTACCCACGGTATTAACGAGCTGGCCGAAGGCGCTGGCGTAAGTGGTTTTGTTGTTAACGGTGCCTTGCGTTTGCAGTCCGGCCAGCAACAGGCCGTTGCGATTGTCGCCAGGTGCATTGGTGGTGTTGGGCGTAATGGTGAATTGGTCGCCATTGGCTGGAGCCCCCGATACAGTAAAACTCAGGCCTGCCACAGTAATGGTCGAGCCTGCAGTAAACGTGACAGGTGCGCCCGCAGCAAAGGTTGTGGTGGTTCCACCAGAGGTCACTGTGACAGGCTGGGCAGGAAATCCAGTCAGGGTATTGGGCCCGCTGTTATAAGTAAGGCTAAACGCACTGGCTAACGGGCTGGCGCCATAGCTGGCACCGGCAACCGGCGCAGTGATAGCGCCACTACCGGTGTTGGCCACATTGGCCGTTGAGCTTAATGCCGGGCCGCCGACTGCGAGCTTGCTGACATCGGTAATCGCGAGATTGATTGAGGTCGCTGCATTCTGTGTGGGGCGAATCACAAAGTCATCACCAGCATTCATGGTGCCGGATGCATGGGTGAAACTTAAGCCATCCAGGGTTTGCGGCAAGCTGGTGAAAGTACTCACCTGCTTGTCGCTAAGCCGGGTGATCATGTAATTGGTGCCATCATATTGCAGGCGGTAATCACTGGCAGTCACTGCGCGTGAATCTACAATCTGGCTGGTGACGACAGCATTGCCGGTGTTATAACCGCTGGCACTGACAGCAGGGTCCGGGATGGTGAATAAGTTACCACCGGGATTGCCGTTCTTATCCAGGCCTTGCTGGTGCTGAGCGTTAAAGGTGCCAGCAAGTGCAACTGCAATTTGCCCTAGCTGATTCTGTATGGGGTCCAGCGATTCGTCACGGAACTGCAATAGTCCGCCTATCTTGCCACCTGGCAGGCTATCTGCAGCCAATATAGTGGTTTTGGTCTTGCTCTGGTAAGCCACCTCTAATTTGCTGGGGTCGGTAGGCGAGTTCGCCGTGGTCAGCGAAAATGTGTCTGTACCGACAACCAGGGGCAGGCCATTACCCAGAAATATGTTGTAACTGCCCTTACTCTGGGGAACCACCGTGGTTTTGATTTCTTTGCTCAGCTCAAGGACTAGCTGGTCACGCTGATCCATCAAGTCGTTGGGTGTATTGCCATCAGCGCTGATGGCTTTTTCAATGACATCGTTGAGGCTTGCGATCTGTTTGGCGTAAGAGTTCACCAACCCTACGCTGGAAGTCAGTTGAGTATTGACGCCATCACGTATTTCATTGAGACGGCCGCTGGTGCTCTGAAAGCGATTGGCCAGGGATTGCGCATTGGAAAGCATGGCCTGGCGTGTAGGCGTATCGCTGGGATTGGCAGTGAGATCCTGGACGCTGTCAAAAAAGTCCTGAAGTGCAGGGTTAAGGCCGGCAGAAACGTCGGAAAGCATATTGTCGATAGTGCTCAGCTGGCCGCTGTAGGCATTCACCCCGGAGCTTACGGACTGGCTATTGACGACCTGCCTGGACAGCAGTTCGCTGTAAACGCGGATGATGCTGGAAACATCCGTGCCTTGGCCAACGTAGCCATAACCGAAATTTTGCGCCTGAGCAGCGATTTGCACCACGACTTGGCGAGAGTAGCCTGGCGTGGAGGCGTTGGCGATATTGTGCCCAGTGGTACTGATACCGACTTGTGCGGCAGACAGTGCGCTTTGTCCAATGCTTAGTATGTTAGTACCCATGGTATCTACTCTTTTTGTCTCATATATTGCATGACGGCATAAAAATACAAAACTTTAGGCTGTATTTTATGAAGATGTCACTTTCTGTATCACACTGGCCAGCTTGGCGGCGTAATTCGGGTCAGTGGCATACCCCGCTTTTTGCATGGCTTGTGCGTAGCCGTTTACATCCTGCAGATTGGACATCACGTTTTCATAGCGCGGATTGTTGCGCATCATGTTGGCAAAATCTTTAAATGAGTCAGCGTAACTGTCGTAGGCGCGGAATTTCTCAATGCGCTTTTGTTTAACCCCGTTGATGTATTCGGTGGTCGTGGCCTCGACTACCTTGCCATCCCAGTTACCGGTGGCCTTGATACCAAACAGGTTATTGCTGGATGTGCCGTCGGCAGCCTTAATCTCACGTTTACCCCAACCGCTTTCCAGCGCTGCCTGTCCCATCATCAGATGGGCTGGCACACCAGTGGCACGGCTCGCTTCATCAGCGTGTTGCTGCATGCGGTTCTGGAAATCTGATGCGCTATCGCTTAGCGGTTTGAGATTGATTATTTTGCCGTCTGCCGGTATCGCATAGGCGGGTACTACACTTTGCTCAATCACTTTGCCTTGCTCAGTTACTTTGGTGGTGTTGGGCAAGTAGGGCGTGTTCAGCAGGGTTGCGCTCGATTGTTCAGTTGCGCTTGCGGCGGGCTGGTCGCTACTAACGGCTTGTTGCATTGCATTATTGGCAGCATAACCACCTTTAGTCAGTTGCCTGGCAAGCACATCCGCTAGCCCTAGCCCTTTTGAGGCCAGGTTGCTACTAAGTTGCTGATCAAGCATCGAAGTGAATGTGCGGCTCTGCTCGTTATCAAAGGGGCTGTCTTGCGGTGAGGCGTCACGCATGCTTTTCAGCATCATGTTCATGAAGATGGCTTCAAACTGCTTGGCGACACCTTTGATCGCTTCTGGCGAGTTCTCTTTTGCCGCCTGTTTGAGGTCATTCAGGCCATTGGCATCGAAGGCGACTTTGCCATTGAGGTCAGCACCGCTAATCATGCTAGATGATCTCCAGTTCGGCACGCAGTGAACCGGCGGCCTTCATGGCCTGCAGTATGGCCACCAGGTCTTGCGGGGTGGCACCAATGGCATTGAGTGCCTTGACTACGTCTGACAGGTTGGCACCACTTTCCAGTTGCATGACCTTGCCTGGCTCTTTGGTGATTTCGATTTGTGAGCGTGCAGTTGCTACGGTCTGGCCGCCGGAGAGTGCCCCAGGCTGGCTGATGACAGGTGCCGTATTGATCACCACTGACAGGTTGCCATGCGATACAGCGCAATTTTCCAGGGTCACTGCCTGGTTCATGACAACGGAACCGGTGCGCGCATTCAGGATTACTTTTGCAGAGGTCGCGGCAGGGGCGATATTGATAGTTTCCAGCGCAGCAAGAAAGGCGACGCGGCTAGTATTATTTGAAGGCTGTACCCGAATCACCCGGCCATCCAGTGCAAAGGCGGTGTTCTGGCCAAAACGGCGATTAATGGCATCAACCACCAGCGTAGCGGTAGAGAAGTCGGATTCTTTCAGTTCCAGATTAATGGTTTCGTTCTGGCTAAGCGTATTAGGGATGGCACGCTCTACCGTAGCACCAGCAGAGATGCGGCCTACCCCCAGATGGTTGATCTGGGTTTGGCTGCCGTTGGCTGAGGCGCCGACGCCGCCCACCACCAGGTTACCTTGCCCAATGGCATATATCTGGCCGTCTGCACCTTTTAGTGGAGTCATCAGCAAGGTGCCGCCACGCAAGCTTTTGGCATTGCCCATGGAGGAAACCGTGATGTCCAGTGTCTGTCCAGGTTGGGCAAAGGCGGGCAGGCTGGTGGTGACCATGACTGCTGCTACATTCTTCAATTGCAGGTTGGTGCCGGGAGGTAAAGTCACGCCCATCTGCTGCATCATGCTGATAATGCTCTGCACGGTGAAAGGCGTTTGCGTGGTCTGGTCACCCGTACCATCCAGGCCTACTACCAGGCCGTAGCCCAGCAGCTGGTTGCTGCGCACGCCTTGAATTGAGGCGAGGTCTTTTAATCTTTCCGCATGGGCCGGTGTGCTTAATAAACCCAGTGTTATCAAGGCTGCCAGGGCTTTCCTGAGCAGGGCGTTCGCGCCGGTAAAGCTAGCTAGGGTTGTCATGATGGTAACCATTTATAAAGGCGCCAGACTGAGGAAAAAGCGTGCCAGGATAGAAGCCACCTGGGATGCGTCGATCCGGCTGTTAGTGCGGTATTCGATACGTGCATCGGCCACCTTGGTAGACGGCACGAAATTACCCAGAGTGATGGTGTCGGGGTTCACTACGCCGGAAAACCTGACAAACTCGGTACCTTTATCAAATGAAACTTGCTTTTCACCGCTCACGACCAGATAGCCATTCGGCAAGACTTCAACCACAGTAGCGGTGATGGAGCCGGTAAACACATTGCTGGAATTGGCAGCCGCCTTGTCATCATAAGAAAGCTCGGAATCTGCGGTGAAGCCGGTTTTCTTCACGATCTTGTCGAAAGCGGCGGTGATTCCCGAGTTGACCGAGCCGTCTTTGCTGGCTGAGCTGCCGCCAGCCTTGGTGGCGGAAGTGTTTTCGGTAATGTTGATGGTGACGATATCTCCCACATAACGTGGGCGCCGGTCTTCAAACAAGGGGCGGTAACCTGCCGAATTGTAGATAGAGCCAGTGCTGGCTGTGGCTGGCGAAGCTGCCGATGGCTTGGCTGTGGGCGGTTGCTTGATGATGGAGTCCGGTGTGATGGCACAACCGCTGGCTATTAACACCAAGCCGATAAAAGAAAGATGAGCGCAAAAACGGCCGAATGACGATGCACTGTATGCTTTACGGTAGTTTGTATTAAACATAATCGCCTCTTTGGTTTTCTGGAGATGAGCTCATCAAAATTAAATTCATTGTATTAATGCAAGGCCAGAATTACATCTGGGTCAATTTTTGCAGCATCTGATCCGATGTCGTGATCGCCTTGCTGTTGATTTCGTAAGCGCGCTGGGTCTGGATCATATTGACCAGCTCTTCCACTACATTCACGTTGGATGTTTCAACATAGCCTTGTGACAATATGCCTGAACCGTTAGTGCCAGGGGTATTGGTGTTGGCGGTACCCGAGGCGGCAGTTTCTACATACAGGTTTTCACCTTTGGCCTGCAAGCCGGCCGGATTAATGAATGTGGCTAGTTGTATCGAGCCTATCTGGGTGGCAGCACTGGAACCTGCGGTGGTGACGGAAATAGTGCCATCGCGGCCGACGGTAAAGCTTTGTGCTGTGGACGGAATGGTGATGGCAGGTTGTACCGGGAAACCGCTGGAAGTCACCAGCTGACCTTGGCTATCAACCTGGAAAGAACCATCGCGGGTATAAGCCGTGGTGCCGTCAGGCAGCAATACCTGAAAGAAGCCGGAACCTTGAATCGCGACATCCTTATCATTGCTGGTTTGTTGCAGATTACCCTGGCTGAAAATACGCTCGGTGGCAACTGGCCTTACGCCGGTCCCCAGCTGCAAGCCTGAAGGCAACTGTGTTTGCTGTGAGGATTGGGCGCCAGGCTGGCGAATATTCTGATACAGCAGGTCTTCAAATACGGCACGTGAGCGCTTGAATCCGTTGGTGCTGACGTTTGCCAGGTTATTGGCGATGACGTCCATTTGCGTTTGCTGCGCATCCAGGCCGGTTTTTGAAATCCAAAGTGAGCGTATCATTTTATTTCCTTTCAAAAATCAGCTACTGGTTAGTACTGGTAACTAGGCCGCTGATTGACTTAACCAAGTATTGCTTTTAAAGAGTTCTGTAATGCTTGCCGGTTTAGTAGCGTTGAATTGATATTAATCCAAAATCCATCAACTCAAACTGAGGAGTTGACTGGCTTTACTGGCGTTATTCTCAGCGCTCTGCATCAATTTCATTTGCGTTTCAAATTGCCGGGCCAGGCTGATCATGGTGACCATGGAGTCGATTACATTGACATTGCTGCCTTCCAGGGCACCGCTGACGACGTTCACGTTGACATCGGCAGTGGCCGGATTGCCATCCTTGGTAACAAATAGTCCATCCTCTCCGCGTACCAGGTTTGTTTCAGCCGGGTTAACCAGCTTCAAACGGCCAATGATATTGGACGGCCCAGGCAGGGTATTGTTGGAGACAGAGGAGACGGTGCCATCCTTGGCGATGGAAATGGTGACGTCGGGCGGAATGCTGATCGGGCCGCCATCCCCCATGACAGTGAGGCCCGTTGCTGTTTGCAATATGCCATTTTCACTGACCTTGAGCGATCCGTTACGGGTGTAGCCTTCAGAACCATTGCTCCGTTGCACTGCCAGCCAACCTTTGCCCTGGATAGCGACATCCAGGTCACGGTTGGTGGCCTGGATAGGCCCCGGGTTGAAGTCTGCACCCACGGTGGCGTCGACGACGAAGGCACGGGTGGCTAAACCATCGCCGAGCACAGGTACTGCACGGAACGAGTCTACCTGTGCCTTGAAGCCGGTTGAAGTGGCATTGGCCAGGTTGTGCGAGTTCGTTGCCTGTTGCTCAAGTATGTGTTTTGCGCCCGTCATGGCGGTATAAATCATGCGATCCATAGCCAGTCTCCTTATCTACCTTCGGTCGTTAACGCCAATAATTCTTAACGTAAGTTCACCAGTGTCTGCAATACCTGATCCTGGGTTTTGATGGTCTGCGCATTTGCCTGGTAATAGCGCTGTGCGGTGATCATGTTGACCAGTTCGGCAGTGAGATCCACATTGGAATCTTCAAGCGCTGAAGATTGCAGTACACCACGGCCGCCAGTGTTTGGCGCGCCAACTACAGCCAGGCCGGAGTCTGAAGTTTCGGCAAAATTATTGTCACCCAGGGCTTGTAAGCCATTGGGGTTGGAGAACTTCGTCAATACCACTTGTGCCAGGGTTTGGGCCTGTCCATTGGTATAGCGGCCAATGATGCTGCCATCGGGGGCAGCGCTAAAGCTGACCAGGCGGCCGGAGGTGAAGCCATTTTGCGATTGACTATTCAGGCTGTACTCAGAACCAAACGAGGTGCTACCGGCAAAATCCATAGTGACACTGACAGGCGCTCCCGCTGATGGCGTAAAGTTCACTGCCTGGGTGGTAGTGCCGGAAATCCGGCCTGAACTGTTGAAGGTAATGCTTGAGCTGCCGACGATGGTTGTGCCGCCATCTACGGTGGAGCGCACATCCCAGGCGTTATTGCCGGTTTTGATCATGTAACTTTGTAAGGTATGCGAATTGCCCTGGCTATCAAAAATGGCGATTGGTATCACCTGGGTATAGGTAGTTGGGTCGTTAGGGTCAAAAGCTGGTAAGGCTGGAATCACGGCACTGCGCAAATCAAGATTCACAACGTTGCTGACTTCGGTACTGGCTTGCGGTACCAGATCGGCGGCGCTGATCTGAATAGGCGAGGGTGTAATGGCCTGGATGTCGCCATTAGCATCGGCAACATAGCCTGTCAGCTGGTCGCCGCTGGAGTTGACAATGTAGCCATCCTTATCGAGCTGGAACTGGCCGTTACGGGTGTAGCTGATGGCACCGTCGCTGCTCATGCGGAAAAAGCCGTTGCCGTTAATGGCGATATCCAGCGAGTTGTTGGTGCTGGTGATGTTGCCCTGGCTGAATTCGCGCTGGATGGTGGCTACCTTGACGCCGATGCCAGCTTGCGAGCCACCGGCACCCGCCAGCGAGTTTGCATAGATGTCAGAAAACTCGGCACGCGATTGCTTGAAGCCCACTGTGTTGGCGTTGGCTACGTTATTGCCCAGTACATCCAGGCTTTTGGATGCAGCGTTTAGTCCACTTAACCCTTGTTGAAAACTCATGGTGATCTCCTGATTGATTCGATTAAATAAGGATGGTTATGAAGCTGTATTTAGTTTGGTCTCGTTAGAAAATTTCTTTGACGTCACTGGTGCTTACCGAAGCCAGGTTGCTTAAGTTCAGCTTGATGCCACCAGTCCCGTTCGAGATGCTGAGTACTTGTGCATAGCTCAAGCCGGTAGCCTCGGCAGTGCTATTGGCGATAGTGGCTGCGACCTCAAATTTGTAACTGCCGGTCTTGGCGACTGTGCCGTCATCGGCCAGGCCATCCCATTTCAAGGGCAGGGTCCCTGCATCCTGTTTACCCATGTCAACGGTTCGCACCACTGTACCGGCGCTGTCCTTGATGGTGACGGTCAGCTTGTCTGCGCCAATCGGCAGGTCAACACCGAAATAGCCGCCCGTACCGCTGGTACTGACGTCACTTCCTGCTACCAGTACGCTATGGCCTATCATGCTGGATGCCTGATAAGACTGGCTACCCTGCACGTTGCCGATTAATGTTTCCAGCGTGGTATTCAGCTTGTCTATGCCCGTTACTGTTGAGAGTTGTGCCAGCTGACTGGTCACCTGGGCGTTGTCCATGGGGTTGAGCGGATCCTGGTTTTTCATCTGAGTAACCAGCAGTGTCATGAACCTGTTCTGGGCTTCATCTGCGGTGGATGCCGCAGTGTTCTTAGAACCATTCATAGCATCCAGCAGGGCTTGAGAAGGTGAGGATGAATTCTGTACTGATGTTGTCATGGTGCTTTCCTTTATATCAAAGCGTCAGTGGATACTATTAATGGTTGGGTTGCTTACTGACCTATGGTCAGCGTTTTTAGCAGCATGGTCTTGGCTGCGTTCATGGTTTCTACATTGTTCTGGTAGGCACGGGAGGCGGAAATCATATTCACCATCTCTTCTGTCACATTGACATTGGGCATGGTGACATAGCCTTTGGCATCGGCCAGCGGATGCTTGGGTTCGTAAATCACTTTTGGCGGTGAGGCATCCTCAATGACTTTTTTTACCTTTACCCCAGTGGCGTCAGCCGAGCTGGTGGCCATGGGGGTAAATACCACCTGTTTGGCCTTGTAGGGTTTGCCGTTGGCGCTGGTGGCACTGTCTGCATTGGCGAGGTTGCTGGCTACTGCGTTTAGGCGCTGCGATTGCGCACTCATGGCAGAGCCTGAAATATTGAAAACATTAAAGAGCGACATTTTTTTCTCCTGTCAAAAAGGGCTTATTGCCCCTGAATAGCTGAAAGCATCTGTTTAAGCTGGCCATTGATCATGATCAGGCTGGCTTCATAGCGAATGGCATTGTCGGCAAACTGGTTGCGCTCTACATCCATATCGACGGTATTGCCATCGACGCTGCCTTGAATGATAGGGCGGAACAACGGTTCACCGGGCGCGCCGCTGGAGGATGTTGAGGCTGAAGGGGTGGCGCTGATATGTTGCTCTGAAGTCTTGCTCAGTGTTTGTGCTGATTTCGACGCCGCATTGGAAGCCCCAGCCAGGGCGCTTTTCATGGCAGCGCTAAAGTCCAGGTCGCGGGCTTTATAATTAGGTGTGTCGGCATTGGCGATATTCGAGGCAATCAGCTCCTGGCGCTGGCCACGTACGCGTAATGCGTTCTGATGGAAACTCAAAGCTGCATCTAACTTATTCAACATGATGTTCTCCTTTCATTTCAGCACAAGCCTTTAATCTCACTTTCACAAAATAGCAGCGCGACCTAAAGAAATGACACTTTGTACCGTTAACATTGATGAAGGCCAGTTTAGGATTAACAGGGAATCTTCAATTCAAGAAGTAAAAGGGTAAAGCTTGCCCTTTTCATTGTTTTGCTTTGCAGCCCCATCCGTAGAATACATATTGAATATTTGCCATCATCAATGGAGTTCAATATGAACAGTCTCATTCATCACTCACGATTAATTACTGTCGGGATAAGCTTTGTTCTGGCAACCATGATGATGCCGGGGACTACCCATGCTGAATCCGCGCCTGTATTAAATCAGTCAGCTAAGCAAGATCTGGCCGCGATCAGGACCAGAATCACCGAATTTCTTGTTACACAAACCATAGGCTATCCCGGACAGGTGACTGTCAACGCGGGTGCTATAGACCCCAATTTGAAGCTGGCTGCATGCCCTGACGCACAAGTTTTTCTGCCTCCCGGCAGCCGTGCCTGGGGGAAGACCAGTGTCGGTGTACGTTGTAACGCCCCAGGGGTGTGGACTATCTATGTGCAGGCAACCGTCAGTGTAAAAGCCCAATACCTGGTGGCGGCGGCGCCCTTGGCACAAGGCCGCATAGTGACCAGCCAGGACCTGATTTTTGAGAGTGGCGACCTGACACAGTTGCCGGCTGGTGTATTTACCGATCCTGCACAAGCGATCGGACGCTCAGTGAGCATATCTATGACTGCCGGCACCGTGCTCAGACAAGAGATGTTAAAGATTCCGCCAGTGGTACAACAAGGGCAGACCGTCATGGTGACTTCCATCGGCAAGGGTTTTAGTGTGGCAGCCGAAGGCTTGGCCATGACCAATGCCAATGATGGACAGGTCGTACAGGTAAAGATCGCCAGCGGCCAGGTGATCAGCGGGATTGCACGTAGCGGTGGGCAGATTGTGGTGGGCTTTTAAGATGCGATTTTTCAGAGTGACTTTTGAGATGGGAACATGGTAAGCAAAATACTTACAAAGTATTAAAGTTCGCTTAAACTATGCCGATATGAGCATTATGGATGCGTGTATGCGCATAGTAATTTACGCGAAAAGGAAGAAATGCCATGAAAATTAATGACTCAATTAAAAAACCGGTAGACCTTGCGACTAGCAAGCCTGGTAGTGAAAAATCGGGAGCTGGTGCGGCAAAGACCACCGCCAGCTCGCAAGCTACAAGTAAATCGACAGAGAATGTGACGCTGTCGCCAATGTCTGCGCAAATCCAGTCATTGGAAGCTAAAGTCGCTGCCGATAACGTATTTGATATTGAAAAAGTGGATGCCATTAAATCTGCCATCGCAGGTGGCCAATTTAAGGTGGACTCTGAAAAAGTAGCAGATGGACTGATTCAAACAGTGAAAGATTTATTAACCTCCAAAAAAACATGAGGACAACATGAACGCAACTATCTCTTTTGAGCAAGACGCCCAGTTAGTAAATCAATTACTGGCGCTGCTATCGCGCGAGCAAACCAGCCTGGTGATGGCTGATATTGATGCGATAGAGTCTTTGCTGGAAGAGAAGTCCGTGTTGTTGCAACGCATGAATATTACTGCCAAGACCCGCTATGAGGCATTGGCCACCAACGGTTTTGAGCCGGGTGAAACTGGCATGACTGCTTGGCTCAAACAGCAGGCAAAGCCAACCATGAATGAATCATGGACGGAGTTTCAGAAAGCATTGAGCCAGGCAAAAGAAATGAACCGGCTCAACGGCATGTTGATTAGCAAGCATTTCAACCGTAATCAGCAATTGCTTAACCATCTGCAGGGAAACTCAAGTGCGAGTGCCGTATATGGCAAGAATGGCCAGGCACAATCATCATCTACGTTGCGCACAGGTTTGACGGCTTAATTTTCTCTGGATTTTCTTTACCCAGATCATGCTTCAGTGGCATGGTCTGGCTGTTCACTGATAGACCCGCACTCGTTGTTGTCACATGGTTTTCACAAAAGCTTCACATTTATTGACAATCCCTGACAGAGCCATCAATCTCCACGCTTCGATATTTATCTCATTAAAAGGCGTGAAATGAAACTGACCAATGCGGAAAAACTTATTTTGGTGATGCTGAGTGACATTACTGAAAAGTTGCATATTGACCATGGTATCGACCCAAAATTGGTCAAATCCGCCATACATAGCGGTAACGCATGGGGGCTGGATTGGAAATATCCGGGCCTGGGTCCAACAGACCAGGCAGCGCCAGCTGCCGCAAATGAAGTTACCAACATATTGGAAATGTGGACTTATATCGAAGAGGCATACAAAGAACTTTCTTCCGATGATAAAACCAGGGTCAAGACTGAGGCTGGGTTGTCCGGGCCACCAAGATTTTCAGGCTTCGACCGGGACGGCGAGCTTCAGCTTAATAATATCGCTTACTTCCTTATTTACGATCTCAAGCTATTCAAGAAATTCAAGCTGGATACACTTGATGCGACTTCCCCTATGCTGCCCGAATATAAAAAGATGGTGAAAGTATGGGAGACCGTAAAGCCGGAGTTGGCTGGTGTTAGTTTGAGCGCAGACCAGCTGGTTAAAATACTGAGCGTACTGAAGTAGGCTTTTATTCTGGAAACTGGCTGCGCAGTAATGCTTCAAACTGATCGGCAGGCAATGGCTTGCTGAAGTAGTACCCCTGTAGTTCATCGCAGCCTATGCTCTGCAGGTACTCATGCTCGTAAGCGGTTTCCACACCTTCAGCAATCACTTTTAGTCCCAGGCTTTGGCCAAGTACGATAATGGCTTTAAGGATGGCGGTATTGGCGGGGTCATTTTCAAGGTTGCTGACAAATGCCTTGTCAATTTTCAGGCGGTCAATCGGAAAGTCTTTCAGGTAGGCCAGGCTTGAATAGCCGGTACCAAAATCGTCAATGGCCAGTTTGACGCCTATCTTTTTCAGGGTATGCAGGGTCTCTATGAACTTGGTGGAGTCATCAATCAAGGTGCTTTCGGTGATTTCCAGTTCCAAGCAATCAGGATCCAGACTGGTGACTTCCAGTACATTCTTGATCATTCTGGCCAGGTTGGGTTGCCTGAACTGCCGTGGAGACACATTGACCGCAATGGGGATAGCACGCCCCATTTTTTCCTTCAGTTCCTTGGCTTTCTGGCAGGCCGTAATCAATACCCATTCACCTATCTTTTCTATCAGGCCGGTTTCTTCAGCAATCTGAATGAATTTGAGCGGCGGAATCAGTTCTTCACCTGGCGGTTGCCAGCGTATCAGTGCTTCTGCACCACTGATCATGCCGGTAGTGAAATCCACCTTGGGTTGGTAATGTAGCAGGAACTCGCCACGCTCTATGGCAAGGCGCAGGCGGTATTCAATCTTGACCCTTTCGGTCAAGTCCTCATTCAGCTCTTGCGTGTAAATCTGGTAATTGTTACGCCCGGCATGTTTGGCTTTGTATAGTGCAGAATCGGCGTTTTTCAGTAATGTGTTTGGATTGGTGCCGTCATCAGGGTACATGCTGATGCCAATACTGCATGAGACCACGAAATCAAGGTCATTGATGATGCAAGGCTGGGCAACGGCACTGAGTATGCGCTGCATACTGTGTGCAATATCATCTACTTTCTGGATATTGGTGAGCAGGATCACGAACTCGTCACCACCCAGCCGCACTACGGTATCCACCTCACGGATGCAGCCAGATAGCCTATCCGACATGATCATCAGCAGTTGATCGCCGATCTCGTGTCCCATGCTGTCGTTGATGAGCTTGAACTGATCCAGGTCCAAAAATGCCACGGCCAGCTTGCTCCTGTACCTGTCGGCAAAATCCATGCATTGCTGCAGCCTGTCGTTCAGCATATAGCGATTAGGTAGCCCGGTCAGGCTGTCATGCGTGGCTTGGTGCTCAATTTTCTTCTCATAGCTTTTGCGCTCGGTAATATCCTCAACCGTTCCCTCGTAATACAGCAGACTGCCGGCCTCGTCATACACCATGCGTGCATTTTCGGATATCCAGATAGTACTTTTGTCTTTTCGATAAACCAGGGATTGAAAGTTATGTACGCTGCCATTGGCAGCCATGGCTTCTACGAACTCTTCACGCCGGTTGGGGAAAACATACAACTGCTGCTGTATGTTATTCAGCGCGCTCATCAAGTCATCTGGTGAGTTGTAACCGTAGATGCGCGCTAATGCAGGGTTGACGACCAGGTATTGCCCGGTGGGCGAGGTCTGGAAAATGCCTTCAATCGCATTTTCAAAAATCGAACGATAACGGGTTTCAGTCTCACGTAATGACTGCTCGACATTTTTGCGGTCGGTGATGTTCTGGATATAGCCTTCCAGCGCCTGGATCTGGCCTTGCTCGTTGTAGATCGGGTTGCCACGTTCTGATACCCATATGACACTGCCATCAGCATGGCGTATGCAATATTCAATCTCAAATCTGGCAGCCCGGCTTACTGCATCAGCAATTGAACTGCGGACCATCTCACGATGGTCTTCAAGGATTATTTCTTCGTAAGAGATCAGATTATTGTAAATCAGATCTTGCGGCATATAGCCGGTTAATTCCTTACATCCTTCACTGACAAAAACCATGGTCCAGTGCTCATCATAGAGATTGCAGTAGATCAGCCCTTCGAGATTGTCCAGAAGTGTATCGAGCATGCGGGGACGGTCATGGAGCAGGGTGTCCATATGGTCGATGGACTTCATTTGCAGGGAGGGGGCATTCATATAGCTTTTTTAAGGGAAGGCATGTTGGCATTGCTGCAATAGTAATTTAATACTTAAAGCAGTATTCATGCCTGAGTGTAGTTGGGGTGAAGGTGATTTTGATGCAATTGCATCCCGTGAAAGGGGTGAGGCGCGGTTGTTGCTCCCGCTGAAACCTTAATTCCCATAGGGTTTCAGGGGGTATGCATCTTATAAGTGCAGCCACTAGCGCCATGCACCAAATGTGATGTTACCCTTGGATGGGGTGGATTTGTTCTGGGGGAAATGACTATCCGGGTTTGCTTTGATTTATTTGGCGCATATATTGCTTAGTAGTCATTGCCGTTGGCAAAAATCAAGGCGGGCGTGCTCAATACTTAAGGCTGATATGACTCAAACTATCCCGATGCAGATCGATAACTTTCTTCCTTACATGCGGGATGTGATTCGCTGTGAACAGTCCCTGCATGAGCTTAACCTCATGTGGCGCATCATTGAATCTTCCGCCAAGATGAACTGCCCGGTCGAGGCCAAGGCCATATTGCCGACCATGGCTGCTACGCGGATAGGCTTTAACCGGCTGGAAAACGAACTGGTCATGAGCCTGGTGCAAGAGAAAGTGGCGACAGTGCTGGGAGAAATAGGCACCAAAGCGCAGTATGTGATTGATATCCTGGTGCGTAATTTGTATGAACGTACGGCGGATGTGGGCTTTCTTGCGACAGATGGCGAGTTGTGCGCTTTTGTTGCAGGCTTATATGGCAATGAGGCGGCCATCCGCTATCGTTTACGTGCCTATCGCAGCAAATACACCGTCTATGATGAAATTATCCTGCTGGATGTGCATGGCAACGTGCTGGTGCAAATCAATGAAGAAACCCCTATTGAGGGCAGTCTGGATCCGTTGATTATGGAGACACTGGCCTCAGACAGCTATGTCGAAACCTATCGTGCTACCGACCTGCGGCCAGGCAAACAGAAAGCATTGATTTACTCCAAACGTATGCTGCATCCCGATACCGGTGCCGTGGTGGGGGTGCTGTGTCTGTGCTTCAATTTTGTGCAGGAAATGGCAGGCATATTCCAGTCGCATGGCGACCCTAGCGGACGCTCGGTGATGCTGCTATTAGATGGCGAAAATCGAGTGATAGAGGCGAGCAACCACCTGTGGGTACCTGTGGGTACCATAGTGCCCATCAATCGAGATGCCAGCCCCAACCTGATGATGTATGGCGGGCGTGAATATCTGGTGCGCACCTTTGCTGCTGAGGGCTACCAGGGCTATATGGGCCCACCGGGCTGGCAAGGGCAGGTCATGATTCCTGTCGAGATTGCATTTACCGGCAAGGACACCAATGCATTAAAGGTGCTGGATCCGGCGGTTGCTGAAGGCTTGCTGACTCATGCTCAATCATTTTGCCCGCCACTGTTTGAAATCATGACCGCGGCAGAAACCATACGCCGCGTGGTGTGGAATGGCCAGGTCATGACGGCAGGCCAGGGTGGCGAGTTACTGAAACTGAAAACCATCCTCGATCAGATCAGTGAAACCGGTACCCGTAGCAATGAATTATTCTCGCAGTCCATCAACGATCTTTATGAGACCGTGCTGGCTTCCCGTTTACTGGATTCCGAATTTGTATCCCACCTGCTGGTGGACCTGCTGGATCGCAATCTTTACGAGCGTTCCGATGACTGTCGATGGTGGGCAGTGACACCTGAGTTAAGGGCCGCATTTGCCTCAAATGAGCTGAGCAATAGCACGGTAGCGCGCATCAATGAAATCCTTGCTTATATCAATGAGCTTTATACCGTCTACACCCGGATTTTTGTCTATGACCATACCGGCAGAATAGTCGCCAGTACTAATCCTGAAGATGAAAATGGCTCTATCATAGGGACCAGTATAGACAGCGTGACACTGGGCCAGGTGCTGGCGTTACGCACGGAGCAGCAATATTACGTCACACCTTTTGACCCCAATGTGCTTTACGGAGATGCACCGACGTATGTCTATCATGCTGCCATCAGGTCGCCAGAGGGTGATAGGGTGGTTGGAGGCATAGGTATAGTGTTTGATTCTGCCCCTGAATTCCTTGCCATGTTGCGTGGGGGCATTGCTGAACAAGAGTCCATCAAGGCTTTTTATATAGACCGGCAGGGCCGCATTATCTCAAGTACGGATCCAACGCGCCCGGTGGGCACTGTGCTGGATATTGATACGGACTTGCTGGCACTGCCTAACGGTAAAAGTGCATCGCGCATCGTCATCCATGATGGGCATTACTCCATCATGGGCTGTAGTGTTTCTCATGGATATCGCGAGTTCAAAGTCACCGATGGCTACAAGGAAGATGTCATTGCCGTTGTATTCGACTCTTTCGGCGAGGTCCGCGCGCGTAGTGCTGCAGCCAATAGCTCGGCCTCCATTATTGAAACCTCGCATATCAAATCGGGGGGGCTGGAATTTGCCACGTTCTTTATCGATGGCGGGCTCTTTGCGATAGAAGCGATGCATGTGCTGGAAGCCCTGGCCGCCTCGGAAATCTCCCCGGTTTCCATGGGTAGCCGTTCTGAGCGCGTTGGTGTGCTGGCTATACAGCATGAGAACGAACACAAGACTTATGCCTGGGTATTTGACCTTGGTTACTTGCTCAGCGGAGTGCCCACCGAGCGCGATAGTAGCAGCCAGGTAGTGGTAGTCGAGTATGGACAGCACAAGATAGGCTTGCTGGTTGCCGGGCTGCATTCCGTGGCAGAGTTCAATCAGAGCCAGGTGACCACTACCCCGTTAGCAGCCAATAGTAACGGCGTTTTAATCAAGCAGATCATCAAAGCCAATGACGGGAAATTACTCATTCAGGGTATAGATTTAGAATATCTGCTGAAGATGTTAAGTAATCCATTTGAGTCTGCAAATCAGGAAAGGCAAGTGGCCTGAAGGAGATTTGCGGTCTAGCTCAAGTTAGTTTTAATTTGGATTGAATGATACGCCCAGAAAACCCGGCAGCGTTTACTGGGTTTTCTGCGGGATGATTTCCATGGAGGAGTCATCCTGATTTTGGGTCTCATAGAGAATCATGATGGAGACACGGCGATTCTTGGCTCGCCCAAGTGGGGTGTCGTTTTCGCTGATGGGTTGCACTGAACCAAAACCGAGTGCACTGAGCCTTTCATCGGCAATGCCGTCTTCGCTGAGCATTCTCACCACACTGCTTGCCCGCACTGCAGAAAGCTCCCAGTTCGAGAAGAAGGCTGCGTTATGGATAGGGATATTGTCTGTATGGCCTTCTACCTGAATCAGGCGTTGGTTGCCTTTTATCACAAGGGCAATTTCACGCATGATGTCGGTGGCGGCAGTCGCTAACTCGGCAGAGCCTGGAGTAAACAACAGGCTGTCATGGATATCAATACGGATGCCACGGTTGTTCTGCACCACGCGCACTTTACCTTCGCTGATTAGCGGAGATAGCGTGTTGGATAAGTCTATGCCCATGTTGGTCATGGATTCGCGTTCGCGGCGCAGCTTTTCATTGTATAGGTGCGAGAGCGGCAGTGGCTTGATGAACGACTTTTGCTGGCCTTGCAGCTTACTATCGGCTCCACGGCCTTTTTTGATATTGTTGGATTGCATATCTGAAGGGCTATCGCCACTGAAAGCGGTGCCCATGGCAGAGGTCAACTGGCTGTATTTACCCTGGTTGACGGAGGATATTGCGTACATCACTACAAAAAATGCAAATAGCAGTGTAATGAAGTCAGCATAGGAAACCAGCCAGCGGTCCGGGTTCTCAGCATCATCATCCAGTGGTTTTCTTCTAATCATGATTGGTGTGGTGGCATAATCAGCGCAAATAGGCCAGCAGGCGCTCTTCAACAATTCTCGGATGATCGCCGCTGGCGATGGAAACCCAGGCATTCAATAGCATTTCGCGGCGCATCACCTCATGCTGTATCAATGATTTTAGTTTGCTGGCAATGGGCAGGAACACCAGGTTTGCCAACCCTACGCCGTAGATGGTGGCGACAAACGCCACCGCAATACCGCCGCCCAGCCTGCTGGGATCGGACAGGTTTTCCATGACATGGATCAAGCCGAGCACTGCGCCCAGAATCCCTATGGTAGGCGAATAGCCACCGGCGGCATCCCATATTTTTGCCGCATTGCGTTGCTGCATTTCATAGAAGTACATATCGATGGCGCATATTTCGCGTATCTTTTCCGGCGGAGTGCCATCTATCATGAGTCTTAGGCCTTTTTTCACAAAAGGGTCCGTTTCTTTGCTCATATAGGGTTCCAGCATAAAAATGCCCTCCTTGCGGGAGAGCGTGCTCCACAGGTTGATGCGCTTGGACAGCGCCTGCCTGTCATCAATGGGTGCCACGAACACCTGGCGTACCATGAGGATGCCCGCGATGAAATTGGTCTTGTTGGTTTGCAGCAGTACAGCGCCGAAAGTGCCGCACAGCACAATCATGAATGCTGCCGGCTGCAGCAACGAGCCGGCGTGGCCGCCTTCAATGGCTTGGCCCAATAGTATGCCGATGAGGGCAATGCCGATGCCGGCTAAACTGCTCCAGTCCATGACTTCTCTTTTAGGTTGGCACGCAGCCTGGCAACGGCCTGGCTATGTAATTGGCAAACGCGCGACTCCGACACGTTCATCACGGCACCGATCTCTTTCAGGTTGAACTCCTGTTCGTAGTACAAACCCATCAGTATTTTTTCACGCTCAGGCAGGGCATCAATAGCATCGATCAGGGCATCCTTGAAATCACCGGCCAGCAGGCCCTTGATCGGGTCACCGACATCATCGGTCTGGAAGCGGTCAAGGAAATGCTCGCCGCCATCCGACTCATGAAAATCTTCGTAATAGACCAGTTGGTGGCCGCTGCAATCGCCCAGCATGTCGTAATAGTCCACAAGCGACAGCTTGAGTTTTTTAGCGACTTCGCTTTCAGTTGGTGGACGTCCCAGTTGCTGTTCAAGCTGGCTGATGGCGGTTTCCACGTCGCGCATATTCTTGCGTATGCTACGCGGCAGCCAGTCGGCACTGCGTAATTCATCCAGCATGGAGCCGCGTATTCTTTGTGCGGCGTAGGTCTCGAACTGGGCGCCATGGGTATCTTCATAACGATTGACCGCATCCAGCAAGCCCATCATGCCGGCTTGTATTAAGTCGTCAAGTTCTACACTGGGTGGCAATTTCGCCTTGAGCTGGTAGGCGAGCTTCTTGACCAGGATGGCATGCTTGTTAAGCAATTCATCCTTTTGATCTTTTTTTCCATGGACTGTGTACATAGGGAAACCTCGGGCCTAAATGAAGGATGCCTGCCTGATATCAGCGGCATAATCGTGTTTGTAATCCAGGCGCTGTGCAATCTCTTTAAATGCGGTAGAGGCAGTCGCTAACGGAAATGCATCTATCACTGCACGGCCCAGTTTGGCGGCACGGCTGAGGTGTTCATCGGGTGGAATCGCACCAAAAAACTCCAGCTCTACCTGCATAAAGCGTCTGGCAACCTGGGAAATATTGCGGAATACAATCTGTGCCTGTGCCTCTGTCGCATCATCCACGATGATGCCAAAAGGACGCCTGCCAAGCTGGCTGCAAATCTGTTTGATCAGCATGTAAGCCTTCTTGATGGATTCCGGATGGCGCGTCAACTGGATCAGGATTTCACTTTCATTCAGGGTTTTTAGTGGCAGCAGGTGGTTGTTATTCAGTGTGGCATCTACCAGCACTATCTCGTATTGGCGTGCAAGACTATCAAAAATACGGTTGAGCTGGCTACTTACTTTGCTATCCAGCGGGGTATACACCTGGTTTTTATGCATCAACTTGGCAACATAAAAGCCGTGGCTGGAGCTTTTGATCGCGCTTAGCAAGGTCGACTTTTCGGTGGCGACGTCCAGTAATGCTGGCATCTTGTCGATTTCATAGCTGGTTTCGCGCGATTCCTGCGATGCATGCACAATCAATACATCACTGCCGTGGCAGCGTATGGAGGCCGCTAGGTTAGTCATCATGCGCGGCTGATCCTGACTGGCTGATGCAGAAAGAATGGACACCACCCTGGGTTTGGGGGCGGCCATGATGCGGCGTAATCCGGCGGCCTGGTCATTTAGAAAGTTAGACATAATTAATCTCCGATAACTGAGATGAATTGCCTGCATTCACGGTGTTGCCCATGACAAAAGGGAGGTCTTCATTCTGGAACTGGAAGGGCGAATTACCCTCAGTGTTCAGCCTTAAAGCGTGATGGATCAACAGTTGTTTGTTGGCGAGGTGGATATCTTCCGGTACGCGCTGGCCATTGGCAGCGTAATACAGCTTGAGTTTTTCGCGGATGATCACATCCAGCGTGTTGCCTATAGTGGCAGCCTCGTCCAGTTTGGTGATGATGCAGCCATCAAGGCCTTTGCCCTTGTAAGCCTTGATGACATCGGTCAGCGTTTCGCCGGTGCTGGTGGCATTCAGGCATAGCAGTTTTTTGATAGGCGCGTTGGTATTGGAAAGCATGGCAATCTGTTCTGCCACCATGCGGTCACGCTGGCTGACGCCTACCGTATCGATCAATATGGTGTGTTTGCCTTTGAGTTCATTCAGGGCGATTTTCAGGTCAGCCTCATCCTTGACGGCATGTACCATTACGCCAAGAATCTTGCCATAAATACGGAGTTGCTCATGGCCGCCGACACGATAGGCATCCGTGGTAATCAAGCCCAGTTTTTGCGTACCGTGCTTCATCACATAACGTGCGGCCAGCTTGGCGGTGGTAGTGGTCTTGCCTACGCCGGTAGGGCCGATCAGGGCGAAGATGCCGCCCCGGTCCAGCACTTCGGTTTCGTTTTCTATGGTGCTCAGGTTCTTGGCGAGGATAGCCTTGATCCAGCCCATGGCCTTTTCATTATCCAGGTTTTCCGGCAATTTCTCAGCCAGGGCTCTGGATAAGGCGGCGCTAAAGCCGGCTGCCAGTAAGGTGCTCAATACTTTTGATTTGATGGGGTCGCGCTGCTGGATATTGCCCCAGGAAATCGTAGTCAGCTGTGACTCGATGACACTGCGCATATTACGCATTTCATTGAGCATATCTGCCATTTGCTTGCTGGCCTCTTGCGGTGTAACCAGTTGTTGAGAACCGTGAGATGTGGTCAGGTGTACCGGAGCGGACTGAATGCTGATATCGGTGTTGTCACTGGTGCGGGCATGAAAAGCTTCAGCCTTATTGCTGCGAAAGTCTTCGGCCTGATCGCGATTTTTCTTGTTGAGCAGGGACAGCAGCGTGGTCGGCTCATTGCTGTCATAGCGTTGCGCATCACGGCGCTCCGGCTCGTTGCTCACCATGGCATTCATGTCTTCTTCCTTGAAGGCCATGATCTCATTGCCGCCATTAACCGCACGGTTGGAAAGTATGACTGCATCCTCTCCCAACTCCTTGCGCACCTGGCTCAGTGCTTCACGTGAGTTTTTACCGAAAAATCGTCTAATGTTCATGCTGGACCTCCAATAAGGCTAGTGACACGGATAGTTTTTGAATCAGGTAACTCTTCATGCGACAACACACGAAGATGTGGGACTGCACGGCGTAAAAACTTGGAGAGCGCCGCTCTCAAAGGGGCGGAAACCAGCAGCACTGGTGTCATCCCCATTTGTTCCTGTTGTTTGGCGGCAGCTTCAGCTTGCCTGGATAAAGTCTCTGCCATACCGGGTTCGATTGCCGAGCCTGTCGAGTTGTTGTTTTGCATGGCTTGCATCAGCAGGCGTTCCAGGTTGTTGTCCAGTGTCATCACTGTGACTTCATTCCCGGTAGGGAACAGCTGCTGCACGATGGCACGGCCTAGTTGCACACGTACCAGTGCGGTCAGCTCATTGGTGTCCTGGGTCTGGGTTGCATATTCGGAGAGTGTTTCAACGATGGTGCGCATATCGCGGATATGCACGCCTTCGGTCAGCAGGTTCTGCAGTACTTTCTGCACCACAGACAAAGACAACAGCTTAGGTACCAGGTCATCCACCAGCTTTGGTGATTCCTTGCTGATATGGTCCAGCAATTGCTGGACTTCCTGGCGGCCCAGCAGTTCGGCAGCATGCAGGGAGATCATATGGTTCAGGTGGGTGGCAATCACGGTGCCTGCATCTACCACGGTGTAACCCATGCTTTGTGCCTGGTCGCGGACATTGGCATCTATCCATACCGCAGGCAGACCGAATGCAGGGTCTGTAGTGGCTGGGCCTGGCAATACGCCGCTTACCATGCCGGGATCTATTGCCAGGTGTTGGCCGTAGTGGGATTCGCCACTGGCTACTTCCACACCCTTGAGGGTGATGCGGTAGCTGGATGGCTTGAGTTCCAGGTTGTCGCGGATATGCACGGTAGGTGCCAGGAAGCCGACTTCCTGGGCGAATTTCTTGCGCAGGCCTTTGATACGTTTGAGCAGGTCACCGCCCTGGGCTTTGTCCACTAATGGGATCAGGCGGTAGCCGACTTCCAGTCCGATGACGTCAACCGGGGTCACATCATCCCAGCTGGCTTCTTCAGTTTCGGTCACGACTTCCATCTTTTCTTCTACAACAGGTTCTGCTTCAGCAATTTTTTGCTTCTCACTGATCATATAAGCAATACCAGCGAGTACTGCGGCCAGCGTGAGGAAGGCAAAATGCGGCATACCTGGGATGGCACCCATACCGCCGATGATACCGGCTGTAATGTAGATCACTCTGGGGTTGGAGAACAGTTGAGTCATCAACTGGCCGCCGATATCTTCATTGTTGGCGACACGTGAGACCACCACACCGGCAGCAACCGAGATAATCAGGGAAGGAATCTGTGCCACCAGGCCATCACCAATGGCCAGCATGGTGTAGTTCTTTACGGCATCGGCAAAGGCCATGTCATGCTGCACCATGCCCACAATCAAGCCGCCGACGATATTGATGATAATCACCAGGATGCCGGCGATGGCATCCCCGCGTACATATTTACTGGCACCGTCCATCGCGCCATAAAACTCTGATTCCTGACCGATTTCGGTACGGCGGCGGCGGGCTTCATCTTCGCCAATCAAGCCGGCATTGAGGTCGGCATCAATCGCCATTTGTTTGCCGGGCATGGCATCCAGTGTGAAGCGCGCGCCGACTTCTGCGATACGGCCGGCACCCTTGGTGACCACTGTGAAGTTGATGATGGTGAGGATGACGAATACCACGATACCTACGGTGTAATTGCCGCCGATCAGGAAGTGGCCGAAAGCTTCGATCACCTTGCCAGCAGCATCCGGTCCGGCATGGCCTTCAGTCAGCACCACGCGGGTAGAGGCTACGTTCAGCGACAGGCGCAGCATGGTGGTGACCAGCAATACGGTAGGAAAGGCAATGAAATCCAGTGCCTTTCTGGTTTGCAGGCCTATCATCAATACCATGATGGAAAGCGCAATGTTAAAGCTGAACAGCACATCCAGGACGATCGCCGGTAACGGCAGGATCATCATGGACAGCAGCATGACGATGATCAATGGTGCCGCAATGGTGCGGCTACCTAGTGTAGTCATCCAGGCTGGCAGGTTGAGTGAGTTCATCAGGCAAATACCTCAGGTTCATCAAGGCTAGGTGCAGGCAACAGGCTATGGGGATCAAGTTCCTCAGGCACAGGCAAGGCTTTAGGGATTTCCGGACGGAAGCCGCCATCTTTCTTGAAGATGCGCATCTGGAATACATAAGCCAGCACTTCTGCTACGGCAGAATAAAGGGCTTCCGGGATTTCCTGGCCAAGCTCGGTGTGAGCGTACAAGGCGCGTGCAAGCTTGGGTGCTTCCATCGTGAGTACATTGTTTTCTGCAGCGATTTCGCGAATCTTCAAAGCCACTGCATCAGCACCCTTGGCTACCACTACCGGTGCGCGCATGCCGTCATCCTTGTATTTGATGGCGACTGCATAGTGGGTCGGGTTGGTGATGACAACATCCGCATTAGGAATCTCCGACATCATCCGGCGTCTTGCCATTTCACGCTGTTGTTGACGAATGCGGGCTTTGATCTCAGGGTTGCCATCGGACTCTTTCGATTCCTGGCGAACCTCTTCTTTAGTCATTTTCAGCTTGGTAGCGTAGTGATAGAGCTGGTAGGGCACATCAATTGCGGCAATAAAGACCAGGGCGCTGACGATAGAGAGGAAACCCATGAGCAGTAGATCGTTGACTTGTGAAATGCTGCTTTTTAACGGCAATAGTGAAAGTGACAGGATAGGTTCCATATCACGTGACACCACGACATAGGCTACGCTTGCTACCAGGATGGTTTTGGCGATGGACTTGATCAGCTCCACTGCGGAATTCTTGGAGAACAGGTTACCCAGCCCCTTCATCGGGTTGAGGCGACTGAACTGGGGAACAAAAGCCTTGCCACTGAATACCCAGCCGCCGATGAGGATGGGGGAGGCGACGGCGACGGCCAGTATCACCAGCGCAAAGGGCGCAAATGCGATCAGTAGTGTATATATCGTGTCCGTCATTTTCATCAACAACACGATAGGATCGAACGCCATGCTGCGGTCAAAGCGCAGGCCGGCGCTCATGGAAGCTTTCAGCGCTTTATTCAGGTGGTCACCCATCATCATGAGGCTGAGGCCGGCAGCGAATAGCACAGCACAGGTAGCCAGCTCGCGGGAGCGGGGTACGTCGCCTTCTTCCCGCGCTTTTTCCAAGCGCTTGGGCGAAGCCTGTTCTGTTTTTTCTAAATCGCTATCTTCAGCCATGACGATTCCTGAGTTTGTATATCCAGGTATTTTCGTGAATCAAAATACTTCTGGGCTTTTTTACTTTGGTGTTGCTTTTGGTGCTTGCGAGGGTTTTATGCCTGGGTTCAATTATTGGATGAGTTGATGCGATTGCATCTGCGGAATAAAAGGGTGAAAACCGCCCTTTCCTGAAGCCTGAAGGGTGAAATTAGTCTGGGGGCAGGCAATAAGCCTGACTTTTTTAATTTATTTTTATAATATAAAACAGTCAGTTATTAATTATTTTAAGTTTTTTTTAAAATTACCCTAAAGTTTTCTAAAGTGCTGTCGATAAATATTCATCGGGAGACGCCGATATTGTTTTTCCTGAAACGCAAAATACTGCGCAGGAATTTGATAACGGCACTATCCACAAAAAACTTTAGGATATTTTTAAAAATGGCATTGATGATCTAACGCTCTTTTACTGCACTTAATCAAAGTGGTATCAATTAAGCGCGGCGACATATATAAGTATCTCCTAACCCCTTGTAGGTGTTTGTAAGACAAACACCTACAAGGGCGTGCCTGCTTGTCTCACACAAAAAACCGACAAACCCCAATATTTTGTTTTAGTTAAAAAGCTCAAAGTACGTCTCACTGTAGTAAGAGATATGCGCAGCAGATTTTTCACTGGTACTTCAAACGGAATGGGGAAATAAAATGAACGAAAACGAAATGATGTCGGAAATCAAAGATGCTAACCTCAACTATTTAATGTTGGCTCAACAGCTGATTCGTTCAGATAAAGCCACTGCAATTTTCCGTTTGGGTATCAGCAAGGATATCGCCGATTTGCTGGAAGGTTTAAGCAACCTGCAACTGGTTAAGCTCAGCAGCACCAATATGATGCTTGCCCGTTTCCGTTTTGATGACAGCTCGATTCTGGGCATGCTCACCAACTACACTAAAGACCGTTCACAGGCACACGTGCACACCGCGATTTTAATGGCAGGCCAAACAGCCGAAGCCCTGGCGTAATTGTTGAGCAAGATTAGGTATTGATCCTGAGTTAACGGAATTAAAGGAAAAGATCATGGATAAGAAAAGCGTAGTGAATGAATCAGAGCAAATCCAATTGGCGATGCAAATGATCAAGCTTGGTGCCCGGCTGCAACTGCTGGAATCCCAGACGACTTTATCCCGTGAGCGCTTGATCAAGCTGTATAAGGAACTGAAAGGTGTTTCCCCACCAAAAGGCATGCTGCCTTTCTCTACAGACTGGTTCCTGACATGGCAGCCTAATATCCATTCATCCATCTTTTATAACATCTATAAATTCATGGTGGACTACGCTGATGTATCCGGCATCCAGGCCATCATCAAGGCCTATAGCCTGTACCTGCAACAAGTGGAACAGGACCCTGATGTCGAGCCTGTATTATCCATGACACGTGCCTGGACCTTGGTACGCTTTGTTGAAAGCAAGATGCTGAAACTGAAAGCCTGCAGTTGCTGCGGCGGCAATTTCATCGTCAACTCTTATGACTTGAATCAAGGCTACGTATGCAATCTTTGCCATGTGCCTTCCCGTGCCGGCAAGACCAAAAAAGCCAAAGAACAAACTTACAAAGTGGTTTCGCTTTCCGCCTAAACTAGCCTCATCACTAAGCTAGCACCATCAGTGTAAAGATGAGCCATGGACAAAATTCTGGAAAATTACTCTCTGGGCCAACATCGCTGTAATCAGCCTGTTCAGGCGGGGATAACTACTAGTCTCGGCACAAATCCGGGAATGTTTTCAGGAATTTCCACAAAAATACGGTTAGTACCGGCCACCCTGGCCGTGGTGGTTCAACTGCTGGCGCTGGTAACCGTGCTGGCAACTTCATGGGCCATTTATCTGGCCGCCGCAGTATATTTCAATACCGATTTGAGCTTTCCCATTGTGGTGTTGGTGCTGATGCAGGCGCTGATTTCTGCAGTATTTTCCCAACTCTTTGGCATGGCCAAATGGTGGCGCTGGATACACCTGGGCTTCCCTATCGCTATTTGGGGCATGTCGAGCTGGCACGTGCCAAATGAACTTTACCTGGCAGGCTTTATCCTCAGCCTTAGCCTGTTCTGGACTACATTCCGTACCCAAGTGCCATTTTTTCCATCGCGCCCGGTGGTCTGGCAGCACGTAGCCAGTCTTATGGTGCAGGATCAACCATTACGCATGATTGATATTGGCAGTGGTTTGGGCGATATGTCCATGCACATTGCCAAGGTGAGGCCAGCCAGCCATATAGAAGGTATAGAAATTGCGCCATTACCCTGGTTGATCAGCGTCGTGCGGGCCAGGCTCAGCCGTTCTGCTGCCACTTTCAAACTGGGCGATTATCGTGAGCTGGATTTTGCCAGTTACGATGTTATTTTTGCCTATCTATCACCTGCCGCCATGCTCGCATTGTGGCAAAAAGCGAGTGGCGAGATGCGTTCCGGTAGCCTGCTTGTCAGCCTGGAGTTTGAGATTCCTGGTGTCACGCCAACGCGCTGTATTGCCGGTGATGCGCATTCCCCTGCCATGTACGTCTGGCAAATAGCCTGATCCTTACTCGTCATTTCCCTGCATTCCCTTGTTTTTGCCTGCGTCTGATATCTCTCAGGCTGACCCTAAATCTAATGTAACCCTGAAATTATCCCTTTATTCCACAGATTGATTAGCTTGCCCGGTTGATATTCTGAGTCTAATTATAAAAACGCCGGAAGTAGTTACTTCCTTAACCTGGAGTGCGTCAGCATGTTTGTCATCATTGGATATATTGTGGTTTGCGGTGCGGTTTTTGGCGGATATGCGCTGGCTGGCGGCCATTTGGGTGCCTTATGGCAACCACTGGAAGTGCTGATGATTTTTGGCGGTGCCTTGGGTGCCTTTGTAGTGGGTAATGACACTAAAGCCATTAAGGCCACCATGAAGTCGCTGCCCACCTTGTTCAAGGGCTCAAAGTACAACAAGGCGCTTTATATGGACCTGCTGGCGCTGTTGTTCGAGATACTGAGCAAGATCCGCAAGGACGGCATGATGTCCATCGAAAACGATGTAGAAAACCCCGAGTCCAGTGCGCTATTCAGTAAATACCCTTCTTTGCTTCATGATCATCACCTGATCGAATTCATTACCGATTATCTGCGCCTCATGGTTTCCGGCAACATGGATGCCTTCCAGGTTGAAAACCTGATGGACAACGAAATCGAAGCGCATCACATGGAAGGCCATGTGCCCGCACACTGTATTGCCAAACTGGGTGATGGCCTGCCCGCATTTGGTATCGTCGCAGCGGTCATGGGGGTGGTACACACCATGGAAAACGTGGCATTACCGCCAGCCGAGCTGGGCATTCTGATTGCACACGCACTGGTAGGTACTTTCCTCGGGATTCTGCTGGCCTACGGCTTCGTAGGGCCGCTTTCCGGCCTGCTGGAGCAGAAGCTGGAAGAGGGTACCAAGATGTATCAAACCGTGAAGGTGACCTTGTTAGCCAGCCTGAATGGGTATGCGCCGGCGATTGCTGTCGAGTTTGGTCGCAAGGTTCTGTACTCCACTGAGCGTCCGGGCTTTGCCGAGCTGGAAGCCCACGTCAAGCAAGCCAAAGGTAAGTAACCGTGACGGACTCAATAATGACTGATCAGGGAGCGCGTCATGGCTGAAGAGCTAACTAGACCGATTATCGTAAAGAAAATTAAAAAAAGTGCGGGCGGTCATCATGGCGGTGCCTGGAAGATTGCCTATGCCGATTTTGTGACTGCGATGATGGCTTTCTTTCTATTGATGTGGTTGCTGGGATCCTCGTCGAAAGCCACGCTGGAAGGCATTTCCGAATATTTCAAGATGCCATTGAAGGTGGCTTTGCAAGGCGGACCAGCCGTAGCCGCCAGTGATTCCATCATCAAGGGCGGTGGTGGTAAAGACCTTACCAAGAAGCAGGGACAGGTTAAACCTGTGGATGGCCCTAAAGGAAAGGAAAAAAAGGTCGATATTAATGATGCGAAGCGAGCTCTGGAAAAAGCAGAAGCGGCAAGGCTGGAAGAGCTGAAGAGCAAGATAGAAAAAGCCGTCGAAGATAGCCCGACATTAAGCAAATTCAGTAAACAGTTGTTGCTGGATATTACCACTGAAGGTTTACGGATACAGATTGTGGATGAGCAGAACCGGCCTATGTTTGCTTCATCCAAGGCGGAATTACAGCCTTACGCCAAACAGATACTGCAGGAGATAGGCCAGATGCTGAATGGGGTACCCAATAAAATCAGTTTGTCTGGCCATACCGATGCCGTGCCTTACCCGAATGGCGTGAAGTCTTACAGTAACTGGGAGCTTTCATCAGACCGTGCAAATGCATCGCGACGCGAGTTGATAGCGGGTGGTATGGACGAAACCAAGTTGTTACGGGTCGTGGGTTTAGCCTCGGCGGCCTTGTTTGATAAAGAAGATCCGTTGAATCCGGTGAATCGACGTATCAGCATTATCGTGATGAACAAAAAAGCGGAAGAAGATGCAATGAAAGACGATGGTGCGGTCAATGTCGGTTCAGACGCAAGCCAGTCGGAGCTTGATAAAGCAGTGTTATCACCAGCAATGTAACTGACGTAACACGGGAATTGGTCTGCTTTTCTGAGCATATTGATTGAATTGAAATTAAGGGCCACGGGATACTTTAGTATGGAAATGAAAACATTACCAATCACCGAACTAAGAAGCCTGTTAGCTGCAGTGTCCGATCATGGCAAGCAGCATCTGGTCGAGGTCGAGGCCGACTTGCAGCAGACCACATTCTTGCTCAGTGAGGCCATTGAAAAGCTGGGTGCCAGCTTTATGGCCGTGCATGAGGCCGTGACTAAACAACAGCAGGCATTGGATGCGCTGATGCAGCAGCACCACTTTGATGTGGAGGAGACCAAGCAATTGGACGCCTTCAAGCAAAAGATCGGACATGAAGTGAACGCCGCTGTGACCGGTCTGCAGTTCCAGGATATGACCAGTCAGCTGATTGCCCGCACCATCAAGCGCGTCAGCGGGTTAAAAGATTTGCTTGAGGAGCTGGCTACGCATGGAGACGAGATAGAGCCTGACCATGAGCATGAAGAGATCGCCAAGTTTCTTGAGCAGGTCAGTCATAGCCTGCATACAGGCAGCCACGCCCTTTCTGGTGGATTGCGACGCTCAGTGAATCAGCAGGACATGGCGAGTGGTGATATCGAGCTTTTCTAGGAAGTTAATCTAAGAAGTTAAGATTTATACAAATGCAGCTAAATATTCAGGATTAGCTGCCGTTAAATGGTAGAGAGTTAAGCCTTGAAACACCTTGAATTTACTTCCGGGTGATTTATTAACAACGAAAAAAGTGAGTAACGAAATGGCAAAAACAATTCTAGCAGTTGATGACTCAGGCTCTCTGCGCCAGATGGTTGCATTCAGTCTTAAAGCCGCCGGCTACGACGTGGTCCAGGCTGTGGATGGTCAGGATGGCTTGAATAAGGCAAAAGAAAAGACTGTTGACCTGGTACTCACTGACCAGAACATGCCGATTATGGATGGCCTGACGCTGATTAAAAACCTGCGCGGACTGGGTTCGTACCAGAAAGTGCCGATTTTGATGCTGACCACCGAATCAAGCGATGAGATGAAGGCTAAAGGTAAAGCCGCAGGCGCTAATGGATGGCTGGTGAAGCCATTTGATCCTAAACGCCTGATCGAGGTTGTACAAAAGGTAATTGGATAATTAGAAGAACGAGCATGCATGGCGTATACATGCACATGCTCTCTAGCAGATATGGAGTACAGCAATGACAATTGATATGAGTCAGTTCTATGAGGTCTTCTTCGATGAAGCAGAGGAGTTGCTGGCAGAGGCTGAACGCTTACTTCTTGGCATCGAAATAGAAAACCCGGATACCGAAGAGCTGAATGCAATCTTTCGTGCGGCCCATTCCATCAAAGGCGGCGCAGCGACATTCGGCTTTATGGATATGACGGAAATCACTCATGTCCTGGAAAATCTGCTGGATAAGATACGTAAAAATGAGATGGCACTGACAGCCGAGCATGTCGATGCCTTCCTTGCGGCTAAAGATGTCTTGAAGATGGAGCTGGACGGTCATCGCCTGGCATCGGCAGTGGACGAAGACCAGGTTGCTGACGTCAAGATGGTGCTGAAATCCCTGTCTGAAGCTGGCGGTGTAGTGATAGCCCCAGCCCCGGTTGCAGCTAGCCCTGCCCCAGTAGCCGCTGCCCCAGTGGTTGAGGAAGTAAAACCGGTAGCAGCACCGGTAGATACCGCTCCCCAAGTGGCTGCTGACGGCCTGAGCCGTTTCAACATCGTGTTGCCTGAAATCCCGGAAAAAGACGTGACTAACTTACAGGATGAGCTGGCTTTGCTGGGAGAAGTTGTTTCTACCAAACAGGACAATGGCCGTTTTGTTTTTACCCTCGCCACTGATTCATCTGAAGCCGACATTATTTCCATCTGCTCCTTCGTTCTCGACCCTGATGACCTGGTCATTACCTTGAATCCCGTTGCTTCAGCACCGGTAGCTGCCACGCCAGAAATCGCCAAGCCTGCCCAAGATGATGCCGGATATGGTTTTTTTGCCGATGATGATAAAAAAGCCGTTGAAGCAAAAGCTGAATCAAAATCCGGTGTGGCCATTCACGAAGAAGTGGGATACGGATTATTTGCGGTAGAAGGCAAAGAGAATGTGGAGGAGGGATACGGATTTTTTGCCCCTTTCAATCCTCACCCTGATGCCGTTGCTGCTAAGTTAATAGGCGATGACACTGTCCTCACGGCCGAAAACTCAGGAAGCCCGGCAGCTGCCAGCCCAGCAGTTGCTGCACCTGTAGAAGTTGCCGAAAAGAAAAACCTGGGTCGTCGCGAGACAGACAAGGCACCAGCTAATGCAGAAACTTCATCTATTCGCGTAGGTGTGGAGAAGGTAGATCAACTCATCAACCTGGTTGGTGAGTTAGTGATTACCCAAGCCATGATAGAGCAGCGCATCAGCATGCTCGACCCAGTGCATCATGAACCCTTAATCAATAGCGTCGGGCAACTCACTCGCAACACACGTGATTTGCAAGAAGCCGTTATGTCCATCCGTATGATGCCGATGGATTTTGTGTTCTCACGCTTCCCGCGCATGGTTCGTGATCTTGCCGGCAAGCTTGGCAAGAAGGTCGAGTTTGTGACGGTTGGTGCCACTACCGAGCTGGATAAAGGTTTGATTGAGCGCATTGTCGATCCGTTAACCCATCTGGTACGTAACAGCGTGGATCATGGCATTGAGCCGCCAGAAGCGCGTCGGGCAGCGGGCAAATCCGAGGTGGGCCGGTTAACGCTCTCTGCAGCACATAAAGGCGGCAGTATCGTGATTGAAGTGACAGATGATGGAGCCGGGTTGAATCGCAGCAAGCTACTGGCAAAAGCCCAAAAAAATGGCTTGCCGGTGAGCGAGAATATGACAGACACCGAAGTGTTCCAGCTGATCTTCGCCCCCGGTTTCTCGACTGCAGAAGTGGTGACCGATGTTTCCGGCCGAGGTGTGGGCATGGATGTGGTGAAGCGAAATATCAGTGCGATGGGCGGCGTGGTCGAAATACGTTCTGCGCTTGGCTTTGGTACCACTATCTCCATTGCGTTGCCGCTGACCTTGGCGATTCTGGACGGCATGTCGGTGTCACTCGGCAATAGCCTCTATGTCATTCCGCTCAACCTGATTGTAGAAACCCTGCAACCACGTGCAGAGGATATCAAAACTGTGACAGGCGAAGGCCGCATGGTGCATGTGCGCGGTGAATACCTGCCTATCATTGCATTGCATAGCCTGTTTAATCAGCAAACCAAAATTACTGACCCCACAGAAGGTGTGCTGGTCTTGCTCGAATCGGATGGCAAGAAATCTGCATTGTTCGTCGATCGCCTGGTTGGTCAGCAACAAGTCGTGATCAAGAGCCTGGAAACCAATTTCAAGAAAGTGCCTGGGGTATCGGGCGCCACCATTATGGGGGACGGTTCGGTCGCATTGATTCTGGATGTGCCTGCCATTATCCAGATGGGGCAGACCAGCAACTACCTGACAGGGGCAACACCATTTTCACAATACGGTGCCAAGACTATAGAAAACCAAGCAAGCCATAAGGAGCTAACACAATGAGTATGAATTTAGAAACAATGAGCAGCGCCTCAGCAGTCAACCAGAAAAGTGCGGCGGGTGAATACCTTACCTTTGTGTTGGGGACTGAAGAGTACGGGCTGGAAATTTTAAAGGTGCAGGAAATTCGCGGTTATGACTCCGTCACCCAGATCGCCAATACACCGGAGTTCATCAAGGGTGTGGTCAATCTGCGCGGCAAGATTGTGCCTATTGTAGATTTGCGCATCAAGTTTCATCTCGGCAAAGTGGAATACAACGAATTTACGGTGGTGATTATCCTCAATCTGAATGGCCGGGTAGTCGGTATCGTGGTGGATGGTGTGTCCGATGTTATGGCTTTGCAGGACAGCCAGATCCGCGCAGTGCCAGAGCTGGTGACCAGCATCGATACCAAGTACATCGTTGGCCTGGCCACGGTAGAGTCGCAGATGCTGATCCTGGTGGATATCGAGCAACTGATGACTAGCCAGGAAATGGAATTAATGGACAGTGTTGTTCATTAAAAAACGTTAGAACTGATCGCTTTACTGAGGAGTCCGCAGCATGTTCGATAAATTAATCAATGGCTTGGCCAGCTACACCAAACAAACGAAAAACATGCTGGATGAAGTTGCGGAAATGCGGGCAATCAAGGCTGAAATCAATAAAGCCCGCTGCGTTATTGAGCTTAATGCGGATGGCAATATTACCAGCGTCAATGCACTTGCATTAAACGCGCTGCATTTCCAGGAAAGCGAGCTTGTAAACCAGCATCATCGAGTGCTGCTGGGGACTACTGAAAGTACCAGCGCAGAGTATCAGGACTTCTGGCGCAACCTGTCTGCAGGAAAAAGCCAGACCGGCCTGTTTAAACTGCAAAGCAAAGAGGGCGGCACCGTGTGGTGCCAAGGCTATTACGCGCCAGTGCTTACCAGTGAAGGCCAGTTACGCAAGGTCGTATGCTACCTCACGGATGTGACGGCTGAAAAAGAAAAAATGCTGGGATTATCGGGAGAGGATGAAGCGCTAAATAAAAGTTTTGGCCTGCTGCAATGCGATCTCGAAGGCAAGATTCTTGATTGTAATGACATATTTCTCAAGTCTCTGGGATATACCAAAGCGGAACTTACAGGCAAAAATATTACGACAATATTAAGTCGTGAAGACGGCCAAAGCCAGGATTACAAAAATATGTGGGAGCGCCTGGCAAAAGGCGAGCTGCAAGTTAAGCAGGTCAAGCGCATTACCAAGGATGGCAGGGAGTTGTGGTTCCAGGTAAATTACGCCCCGGTTAAGGATGCGCAAGGCAATGTCTATAAGGTCATGGTTTACTCTGTTTGCATTACCGCCGAGAAAATAAAAAATGCGGACTATCAAGGGCAACTCGCTGCGATTAGCAAAATCCAGGGTGTCATTGAGCTTGATCTGATGGGAAAAATACTGGCGGTTAACGCGAACCTGTGCAAGACCTCCGGCTATACCGAGAGTGAAATGCTGGGTAATGATCATAGCCTGTTTGTCGATGCCGCCTATAAATCCAGCCCTGAATATAAGGCCTTTTGGGAAAAGCTAGCTCGTGGCGAGGGCGTGTCTGGCGTCTTTAAACGCCTGGGTAAAGGCGGCAAGGAGATTTGGTTGCAAGAAACCTACAACCCTATCCTGGACCTGAATGGCAAGCCATACAAAGTCGTGAATTACGCGACTGATGTCACCAAATACAAAATGCTGGATGCCGATAACGAAGGGCAGCTGTCATCAATTGATAGAGCGCTAGGCTCTATTGAGTTTGCGCTGGATGGCAAAATCACCAAGGTGAACAAGAACTTTGCCAGTTTGACTGGTTATAGTGCACAGGATCTTGTCGGGAATCATCACGGTATATTGGTAGATGCGGCTTATAAAGCCAGCCCTGAATACAAGGCGTTATGGGATAAGCTGAGTCGTGGTGAGTTTGATGCGGGAACTTATAAGCTCATAGGCAAGGACGGTAAAGACATCTGGTTGCAAGCTAGCTATAACCCCATTCTTGATTTGAATGGCAAGCCATACAAGATCATCAACTTTGCCATCGATATTACTGCCCAGCACAATAGTGCAGCAGCCTTAGAGTCGGCAGTGGACGAAACGCAAGCCATTATCGAAGGTGCAAAGGCGGGCGATTTAACAGGTCGCGTATCTCTGGAAGGTAAAACCGGTGCTATCGGCAGCTTGTGCGACGGGGTGAATGCCCTGCTGGACAAAATGGGCGAAGTTATCCTGCAAGTGCGTGATGCCGGTGAAACCATCAATACCGCTGCGGGAGAAATATCTTCCGGCAATAACGATTTATCCAGCCGTACCGAACAGCAAGCCTCTTCGCTGGAGGAAACCGCATCCAGCATGGAAGAGCTCGCATCCACCGTGAAACAAAATGCAGAAAATGCCAAACAAGCCAACCAGCTTGCGGCAGCAGCATCTGGCGTCGCAGTGAAAGGTGGCCAGGTAGTTAATCAGGTGATTACCACCATGAGCGACATCAACAGCAGTTCCCGCAAGATTGAAGACATTATTTCGGTCATTGACGGAATTGCTTTCCAGACCAATATCCTGGCGCTCAATGCTGCTGTTGAAGCGGCACGTGCTGGTGAGCAGGGCAGGGGGTTCGCAGTCGTTGCTGCCGAAGTGCGTAACCTGGCACAACGATCAGCCGGCGCCGCTAAAGAAATCAAGCAGCTCATCTCAGATTCAGTTGCCAAGGTACAAGACGGCAGCAGGCTGGTAGAAGATGCCGGTAAAACCATGGGCGAGATCGTCTCTTCAGTACAGCGCGTGACCGACATCATGGGCGAAATTACCGCAGCCTCAGTCGAGCAAAGCTCAGGGATAGACCAGGTCAACCATGCTATTACCAGCATGGATGAGGTCACCCAGCAAAATGCGGCCTTGGTAGAAGAGGCGGCAGCTGCAGCCGAATCATTGGTAGAGCAGGCAGTCAGCCTGATGGAAACCGTGAGCGGGTTTAAGTTAAATGGTAGTGCTTCATTCTCTGCTGGTAGCAAAGCGATCTCTCGCCCTGCGCCTGGCCAAAGCCATGTAAAAGCCGTTACACGTGCACCTTCACCAAGGGCTGTGGCAAAACCGGCACCGGTTAAAGCAATGGCCAAAACGGGAACCGACGATAGTGGTGATTGGGAAGAGTTTTAATCAATTCGTGAACCGTCAAATAAAGGCTACTTAGGTAGCCTTTTCTTTTGATGAAACTTTTTATCATTATGAGAACATATTCAATCTATGTGCTAAAGAATTCATAGAGGATGTCGTTAATATGAGATAACACTACAAAATTTAAGGCTTGTTAGCCTGAATATAAAAAATAACTCTAAATTTGAGAGTGGAAAACTAATGAAGAACCTCACTATTAGGAGTTAGCATGAAAATTAACATGCCAGTCACAAACCAGGAGGTGGTGTTGAAAGACAGCACCTCTATTGTCTCAAAAACCGACATGAAGGGTCGTATCACTTATATCAATCGAGATTTTATCGAGATCAGCGGATTCCAGGAGTCTGAGTTGATCGGGCAGAGCCACAACATTGTGCGGCACCCGGATATGCCGCCAGCGGCTTTTGAAGATCTCTGGACAACAGTAAAAGCCGGAAAGCCTTGGAACGGCATGGTGAAAAACCGCTGTAAAAACGGTGATCATTACTGGGTTGAGGCGAACGTCGCGCCTATCCGTGAAGGTGAGCAGGTGATAGGTTTTATGTCTGTGCGATCCAAGCCCAGCCGCATGCAAGTCGATGCTGCAGAGCAGCTTTATAAACAACTTAATGCAGGCAATGCCCCTGCAGTTGGCATCCTGACCAAGCTTGCTGCGGTAGTGCGGGATGTACCTCTTTATTACAAGGCACCAGTCGCTATTATCCTGCCTGTCATGGTTGTTCTTGGCTTGTTATTAGGATTAGATCAGCAGTCACTTAATGTGACGACCATTGCAGCTATTGGCATTGTCATTGCAGCTCTCGCCAGTGTTTTGCTAACGCGTGCCATTGTCAGCCCTGTCAGGCGTGCAGCTGCAACACTCAATGAGATTGCAGGCGGAAATTTGCTGGTGAGTATTGATATCAGTGCCAATAATGAAATTGGCAAGATGCTGCAGGCTTTAAAGTCCATGCAAATTAAGCTGGGCTTTGATATGAACGATGCCAGGAAAACAGCTGAAGAAGCGCTGCGCATGCAGGCAGGGTTGGAAAACAGCACGACTGCATTTACTTTTAGCGATAGCCAGAATGCGCTGCAGTATATGAATAAAGCTTCCGTGGCTTTCTGGAAAGAAATACAGTCGCAGGTCGCTAAAGCCCATGCCGGATATGCTGTTGAGAGCATGATTGGTAAGAGCATCGGGCAGTATCTGGAAAGTGAGAGTGACCGTGCCGTTTTCGCACAAAGGCTGAGTAATACCACATCCATGCAGGTCACTATGTATGGCCGCCATCTGGATTTGATAGTGATACCTGTGAGCAATGATAAAGGTGAATATCTTGGTCGCATGACACAATGGACTGATCGCACAGCAGAAAAGATTGCCGAATATGAAGTGATTCGTCTTGTGAATGAGGCAGTGGCTGGAAAACTGTCAGAGCGGGTTGATTTATCTATCCTGCCGGATGGCTTTATTCAGGAAACCGGCAAAGGTATTAATCAGATTCTTGATGCAGTCGTCGGTCCATTAAACGTAGCGGCGAAATACGTAGAAGACATCTCGCAAGGCAATATCCCGGCGAAGATCACCGACCCTTATAACGGCGACTTCAACACCCTCAAGAACAACCTGAACCAATGTATCGATGCGGTGAACAACATGATCGCCGATG